>Ga0209937_1000069_pt1 | contig 34542 bp, 36 predicted proteins | sample SalPon1_B_H2O_MG_FD_185699 | JGI IMG/M metagenome (GOLD analysis project Ga0209937, IMG submission 185699) | Salt pond water microbial communities from South San Francisco under conditions of wetland restoration - Salt Pond MetaG R1_B_H2O_MG... | ecosystem: Environmental > Aquatic > Non-marine... | reverse complement strand
CAGGCAACAATACCCTGGAAGAATGGGTAGAAAATGATAGACTAGAATTCTATAAAAGTTTCAAAGAAGATAAGTAAAAAGAATTCGATGAAGCGATGGTGAGATGTTTCGGACGCGGGGGGCAGTTCCCCGCCCGGTCCACCAAGAAGCATACTGGTTGCGAAAGGGGAATGTAAAGGATCCGTATCGCAAGGGTGAAAGTCCCCTAGACCCGGATCTACCAGTATGCTTCTTAATGGGCCGGATTTAGATTCGACGAGGTATACGAGTCATCGTGGAGAATCGGCAATGTGAAAGCCGTTAGGATTGGGCTTTACCCGATCGAAGAAGCAAACTAAAATAGTCGCAAACGACGATTTTTACTCTGAGAATCTCGCACTAGCTGCTTGATCGCTCTGGGTCTGGCCCACCTGTAAACAGAACGGGCCAATTTTAATCTAAGAATTTTCTACACGCTTCCAATTCAGGGATATAATCTTTGAGATATTTTCCTCGAATTTCGTCTAGTTTATCATTTGTTCTAAAAAACTCGGCTAGATCATCTTTATTAAATGTCGGATTTGAACTATAATGATCGTAGATTGAATCTATTGTTGTTTTATTACTCTTTCCATCTGCATAATATGCATTAGTTTTTTTACATTTTTCCATACTCTCAATAACTAGTTCTGGTATCGGATGATTATAAATGCTTTGTGTCTTAACATAATTAATTTGAAGATATATATCACTCAGTGGAAATTCTTCGTCTATAAATTCGTACAAATAATGCAGATTTGTAACATTATATATTCCCGGAACTGTGTTAAAATGAATAGAGTGTCCATACGATTCTAAAAGTTTTGTATTTTTGATGACTGTATTCCAGTCAGAGCCATGTCTCCAATAATCATTGATTTTTCCATATCCGTCAATACTCATAGAAAAATTGACTTTCGGAAATTGGTTAATCATATCTAAGAATGACTTGCTGATATATTGACCATTAGTACAAAAAGCCAAGTCAAAATCAGTGATTTTCTTGTCAATACAGCTTTGCAAAAACTCAGCAACATCAGGCATTATAGTTGGTTCGCCTCCATGAAAATAAACTCTATGATCTGGTGTCAATAGATCAATATCTATTGATGTTGGATTAGCTTTACTAGTTTTTATTTTTTCAACTGGGTACAAGTTAAACTTCTTGGCTTCTCGTGCAATTAAATGACTTGATTCTTTATTGCAACTTCGGCACATCAAGTTACAAACGTTACTGGTGAAATACTCGTAGTAATATGGACTCTTGATATTTGATAAATCTTCTAAATTTTTAATATCTAACTTAGCAATCCATTCTTTCGTTTCAAATTGTCGATAACTTTCTATACCATGGTCTTCATAATAATAACAGGTACTGCATTGCTCTGGAATTTTTTCACCCGACAACATCTTATTTCTAATTTTGTTGTATTCTGGATCATTTTTCCAAGATATTAATGATTTCTTTTTTTTAACTGGCTCATTAGATCTGGCACAAAGATACATGTCTCCATTTTTTTCATGATCCGTGATCCATGGAAATATGCAAAAACTTTTATTATCTTTGACGAAATTTTCATAAAATTCAAAACTCTTAATGTTTTGATTTTTTCTAAAACTTGTATCAGTAATGCCATTTTTTTCAATTTCACACATTAATTTATATGTCGACAGAAGTATTTTCCAGTGAGACCACTGTTCTTTTGGTTGATCGAGAAGAATCACCAAATTAAAACTTTTAGAAAGAGTTAAAATTTCACCAAAAGACAGGTCGACTAGTGTAGTATGGTAAAAGCCATCAACGGATATAGAAGATTCAGTTGAATGCAAGAGACCATTATTTTTTGATTTGTGTTTATCAGCTAATTGCGTTACTAACTCATTAGTTGAATAATCATTTGTTCCTAATACTAAAACTTTTTTTGCATTCATATAAAAATTATGGTTGACATTATCTAAAGTAATATTTATAGTATCTGCAATTATTGTATCTAAATATTATTATGATCGAAATAACAGATAATGCTCGCACTAAAATAGTTGAAATCCTTAAAGAGGAAGACAACCCAAATCTTAAATTGCGTACTTTTATTGAGGGTGGTGGGTGTTCTGGCTTTCAGTATGGGTTTGCACTAGTAGAAGACCAAGACGATTCTGATTGGGAGTTTGATCTCAATGATGATTACAAAGTTGTCGTTGATTTCTTTAGTATGCAATATCTTGAAGGTGCTAGGATTGATTACACCGAAGGAATAATGGGTGAGCAATTCGTCATTGATAATCCAAATGCTGAAACTACTTGCGGATGTGGCTCTAGTTTCGGTGTTTAATTGGAAAGTCACCAATGCTTTTCATCATGAAAATAATTTAAAAAATAGTATATTCAATTTTACATTAAAGAATAATATATAATATCATGCACTTTGTTGACTATCTTCTAATATTCTCTGCTATTCCTATAGGTATATTGGCAGGGGCTCTACCGTCTATATCTATTTCGCTTTCTTTAATTATTCTGTATCCGTTTTTATTAAATGTTCCATTTGATGCAGCAATTGGGTTTTGGGTAGTTGCTCAGATGGTGGTGTTCTATAGTGCAAGTGCATTTGCTTTATGCATGGGAATAGCCGGAGATACATCAACATTCCCAGTTCTTTCTGAAAGGTCATATATTGTCAATAACAACTTATTAGGGATGACATTAAAAACCACGGCACAAGCAAGTGCTATCTCTAGTTTTGCAAGTTTATCATTTTTGATATTAGTTCTTTACTATGCAGCCACAGTAGTAAACTTTTTTATATTTACATATACATCTGCTATAGTAATCTCAATTATGTTAATACTTTGTTTATTTTGGAAAGGTAATAATTTCTTCGTTAATGTTGGGTTGATATTAAGTTCTATAATTATTGGCAATATTGGGTATCATCTTTCGTTAGATAAAACATTTCTTGTGTTCGATCATCACTGGCTCTATGGAGGAGTTCCTATTTTGCCAGTTATTCTAGGGATGTATGCTATACCAACTATGTTTGATGCATTTGTTAATGATTTGAAAACAAATAGAAAGTATAATATAGAAAATGAAGACATTAGTATTCCCAAAGGTAATGTATCATTATTAGCTGTTGCTAGAGGAACATTAATGGGATTCTTTTTGGGATTGATTCCAATGTTTGGGTCAGCTGTATCTTCAAATGCAACATATTATGCTGAAAACAAATGGGTCAAAACGTCTAAAAACATTGACAAAATAGCATCATCAGAGTCAGCTAATAATGCATCCGCCATTTCTGCATTAATACCATTATTAGCTATTGGAGTGGCAATTTTACCAAGTGAAATCGTTTTATTATCTATTTTAGAAGACAGTGGGTGGACGTTTAATCATGTTACGGTAAACACATTATTTACCGTTGGGCTTGGCGTGGCGGTATCATCCTTAGTATGTTACTTACTTTTCGTAAATTACATTTTAAAAGCCGTAAAAATTTATACTCGGTATCAGTTACACTTGATGATTTTATTCACAGGAATAATGCTTTTGGGGATTTATTATCAAGGAAGTTTAGTAATGCAGTCTAGTTATTATATTTCAGTGTTATTTCTTTCGGTTATCATAGGATTTGTATTAAGATATTTTAATATTAATACCATACCGTTTATTATTGGGTTTTTACTTAATACTAAGTCTCTAGACATTTACCATAGAACCTACTCTCTTTTATCCGCACAATTTTAAAAAAAATATCTTGACATCTAAAATATTAATATATATACTTGAGATTGATGATCAAATCATCATTTTTTTATAATTTAATTGACATTTAAAACAGGAGAAAAAATGTTAAAAATCAAAACTATTGCTACTACTTGTGCAATTGGTATGGCTATTGCAACTTCTTCAGCCATTGCAGTTGACAAGACGCAAAATATTAATTTAATTTCGCCTTGGACTAATACGGGAAGTTCTCATGCACTAGGACAAGAGCAATCTAGACAACTAGCCGAAAAAGGCTGGAATCTGACTAATGGTAAAGGTTATCAGTCTGCAGGTAATTGCTTAAATGCATTCAATATTATTGACAATAGTGAAGACCCATCGATCTATATTTGGGAAAATGCATATCATAGCAAGACTTCTGGCCAACCATGCTACCGAGATCCAATAAAAGAGTCAGAATTTGTTGCTCTCTGGTACTCGTGGACAGAGTACATGTGTCGGACAGATGAGAACCTTCCACGAATTGACGACGCAACCGGAACAATTACAGTTGGTGTTACTCCTGTAAACTTCTTTGGTGAAGAAAGAAAGAAAGTTGTAGAAGCAATGACTGATGCAAATGTCCAATTAGTACGGTATGAAAACGCCCCCAGTGTTTTGGCTGGTGCAAAAATTGGAGAAGTTGATTATGTATATGGCATGTATGCTCCCGGAAGTGAACGCACTGAAGGGATTTTAACTTGTAGCTATAACAGTAGTACTGCCTCAATTAATGGAACTGATTCAATCTCCGCATCCTTTGACGATATTGATTTTTCATTTATCGGTATTGCATACCTAGTTAGTCATGATCTAGATCAAGAAACGATCAATGCATTTAGAGATGACTGGAATGAAACTGTTGAGAGTGAAGAAATTAGTTCTGTATTTTCAAGTCGGTCTTGGTCAAAGCCCAGTGCTTTTGACAATATGACAACGGAAGAAATTCATAGTTTAATAACAAACAATTAACATTATTGTTGATTGATTTGGCGACTTAAAAAGTAGCATTAAATGCTACTTTTTTTTTAAATAATTAAAATGTATAATACACGTGACATAAAAAATTAGACATGTTGAGAGTTAATTGATTGTTATGATAATGTTGAGCAACACTATTATGATTATTTTGATACCCTTGACAAAGCCATACACGTAGTCTATACTCTCTCTTTCGGACTCATTTAAAGGAAACTATAATGTCAGAACCAGATACCAGAACTGTAACGCCGTCAGGTATCCGTAAAGCACTAACTAAGTGTTTTAAAATTCAACGTCCACTATTTTTGTGGGGTCCTCCCGGTATTGGCAAATCTGAAATTGTCGCAGATGTTGCTAAAGAAATGGGTGGATTAATGATTGACCTACGCCTAGGCCAAATGGATCCAACTGATATCCGTGGTATTCCTTACTATAATAAGGAAGAAGGCATTATGGATTGGGCACCGCCTATTGATCTTCCTGATGAGAATACTGCCTCCCAGTATCCCGCAGTAGTTCTATTTTTAGATGAAATGAATTCTGCACCACCAAGCGTACAAGCAGCGGCTTACCAGTTAATCCTAAATCGCCGTGTAGGCAAGTATGTTCTCCCTGATAATGTTGTTCTCGTTGCTGCTGGCAACCGTGAAAGTGACAAGGGTGTTACCTATCGTATGCCTACACCACTTGCCAACCGTTTTGTTCACCAAGAGATGCGAGTCGATTTTGCCGATTGGCAGGAGTGGGCAGTAAGTAATGACGTCCATAGTGATGTAGTTGGTTATCTTTCCTTTGCAAAGCAAGATCTTTATGATTTTGACGCCAAGAGTGCAAGTCGTGTATTTGCTACGCCACGTTCATGGACGTTTGTGTCAGAACTTCTTGAAGATGACGATTTAGACCACGACACACTTACTGATCTTGTGTCTGGTACTATCGGTGAAGGGCTTGCTATTAAATTCATGGCTCATCGTAAAATTTCAAGTAAGATGCCATTAGCAGAAGACATTCTATCTGGCAAAGTAACCAAACTTGAAGTAAGTGAAATTTCTGCAATGTATAGTCTGGTAATCAATCTGTGCTATGAGTTGAAACAACAGGTACAGAATGAAGTTGGTGAGACTGAATTTCACAAAGCGGCTGATTACTTTTTTCGCTACATGATGGACAACTTTGAGCCAGAATTGGTTGTTATGGGTGCACGGGTTGCCCTTACAACATACAATTTGCCACTACAACCAACTAAGTTGAAAAACTTTGAAGAGTTTCACTCTCGGTATGGCAACTATATTGTCCAATCTAATTCATAGTAAACGCGTTTAAACGACGATATTAAGCGGTCTATGGGCCGCTTTTTATTTTAATCCATCTAGACATCTTAAATAGCAGCAATGAAATTTACACTACACTATACTGACAAGAGACATCGATATCATGCATGGTTTGGTGCATATATTAGTTTTTCAAAATATATGGGTATAGATGCAGGACCATTATCATTTTGCCAGACAACAGATTGGTTTACTGAAAAATACGGACCATCATGTGAAGTAAGACAGTGGTTTGAAATGAAAGAATGGCAAAACGCATACTCAAAAATCATCAGTGCAACTAAAGCATCAAACATGACACCAGAAGTTATTAATAATGCTAAAAAGTATGTTAATCCACATTGGTCTTGGTCTAACGGCACAGAGGATTTAAGAGTCTATATCTGTAGTGAAAAAGAATTAACATTTTTCAACTTGTCATTTGAACACGAAAATACTTGATTATCATACCTGCCTTCTGTTATAATAATCAGTATTACAGATAAAGGATACTAAAATGTCTGAGCAAGAAATCCAAACAGCCAAAGCTGACCCCAAAGTTGACCGAGAAGTCAGAGAAATGCTGATCACAGCACGCGTTGGATTATTGTTAAAGGCTACATTCTTTGGCAATCTTGCTACACGCTTAAAGCTGGTAAATGCTGATACATGGTGTGATACTGCCGCAACAGATGGACGAAACTTTTATTATAATACAGAATTCATCAAAAGTTTAAAGCCCGGTGAGAGAGAGTTTTTGTTCGGACACGAAGTTCTTCATTGTGTTTATGATCATATGGGACGTCGTGAAGAAAGAGATGCACAATTGTATAATATTGCTTGTGACTACTGTGTAAATGCTGATCTCAAAAAGCATAGAGTAGGAGAATTCATCACCACTGTTGATTGTCTTTATGACACAAAGTATGAAGGGTGGAGTTCTGAACAGGTCTATGATGATCTTTTTGAAAATGCTGAAAAGATTGATGTTGAAAAACTACTAGAACAACTTCTAGATGAGCACGTTGATGACAATGCCAATGGTGCTGGTGAAGACGGCGAATCCTCGGGTGATCGTCCTACAATATCCTCCGAAGAACGTAAGCAAATTCGTGATGAAATAAAAGAAGCGGTGCTCGCTGCAGCACAAAGCAGTGATCCGGGTTCTTTACCCCAAGGCGTTCGTCGCATGGTACAGGACTTGGTTGATCCTCAGTTAAATTGGAGAGATCTTCTACAAGTTACCATGCAATCAAAAATTAAAGATGATTATACATGGAATCGCCCAAGTCGTCGTGGATGGCATATTGACGCAGTCCTACCCGGACATAGTGATGCTGAATCTGTTGATCTTGCGGTGGCATTAGACTTGTCGGGTTCTATTCGTGAAGTACAAATTCGTGATTTTTTGAGTGAGGTGCAGGGTATTACCGAAACATTTGCATCATTCAATTTGCATGTATTCAGTTTTGATACTGAAGTATATAATCATCAAGTATTCAACTCAGACAACTTGGACTCAATCGCTGAATATGAGTGTATCGGTGGTGGTGGCACTGCATTTAGTTGTATCTTTAATTTTCTTAAAGAAGAACAAATTGAACCAGAACAATTAGTAATCTTTACCGATGGATTCGTTAGCGATTGGGGAGACCCTGAATATTGCGACACACTTTTTATACTGCATAGCCAAAGAGATGGTGTAGAAACTCCATATGGCACTGCTGTAAATTATGAACCGCCAACAACTTAAACTATTTTTTATTATAACCGCATATAATTAATGTAAATAGAATTATGAATGAAGAAACATTAACCATAAACGATTTATTGCAAATTCAAAAAATCATTGACGTTGCCGTACAACGCGGTGCTTTTAAAGCAGAAGAAACGAAAACAGTAGGCGAGACCTATGAAAAAATTACTTCTTTTCTGGGTGCGATAGAAGCCACTGAACAAACAGACGATAACGTTGAAAACATCGAGGAGGATTCTCAAAATGATTAAACATATAGGCAAACATAGTGACAGAAAAATTGCTGTCGTATTTAAACAAGTACCAGACGAAGAGCATATGGCACTGGTGATACACCCTGACCTTTTACCAGCTGAATGGGATACTGCCATCATGCGGGCAATTGAGAGTCCGGAAGGGCAAGCAGCCGATGACCTTGGTGACGTGCTACACCGTACACTTCTACCAAATGGCAACCCAATTCTTGAGTCACTACATAAAGAGGGTATGATTAAAAAGGTACAAACCAGCCAGATAATTATGACACCAACCCAAGCCTCTCATATTCGTCTTGATGAATTGAATACAATTCTAAATGAGATGAAGCAAGGTGAAGATGCAGTTAAGCGGTTAGCAGACCTTGATGAAAACGCAGGTATGGTTGATCCACGTGCTTCACAAGTACAAGAAGCTGCACAGGGTGCACAAAATGTTTTAGACGATAGCAAACTTGCACAAGACTTTGAGCAGCAGGCTGCACGAATGAAGTCAGAAGCCGAGAGTCTTATGGCGGAGAGTGATCGTCTATTGAAGGAGGCTGCTGAACTAAAAGGCGAACCTGTTCCTAAAAAGCCAGCCAAGCGTGGACGCAAGCCCAAAGCAGAAACCACAAAAACAACTGCTTCGTAGTATATGAATCCAACCGAAAAAGGCTTTGTAGAACGTTGGTCTGATATTATTAGTTCGGTGGAAAAAACTCTAATACCAATTGAATATGTTAAACGTGTGCGTGTTAATAACACCGACGAAGAAACTCCAAAAACAATTGATATTGAAGAAATGAAAGAAAGAGGATTGACTCGTGAAACTATTGAGTCAATCTATTATGATTCTCTATTTGGAGAGAAGGTTGATGATATTGATTTTTATGTTGATATCAATGCCGTCGCTCGCACAGTTCAACGCGAGACCAATAAACTATTAAATCTAGACCAAGATTTATAAGATTAACACAAAACCAAAAGGAAACTATTATGAGTTATGATGCTGGCAAAACGAGCAAGTTGCTAGATATGCTTGAAGAAACTGCAACAGAATGGATGAACAATCATGTCACTGATTATTATGAAGTTGATGAGATTGAACAATTAACCGAAGAACAAATTACAGAGGTTCAACAATACCGAGAAAATGATTGTGATGACGACTTTGTTGCTCTTGCACTAGGAAATTTAATTAACCTTTGGGAAATGGAAAATGATTCCGAAGGCTTACTAACGTCAGATCTGTAATATGAATGTAAAGTTAATCAGTTATTCACAACCATCAGAGGAACTAATTGAACAGGATTTGGATGATATTCAAGACCTCATAGCATATTGTGCAAGAGTTAGTAATCCAAACAACCAATACAATTCAGAAACTTCAACCAAGTTGTTAAACTTTCTCGCTCGACATGCCCATTGGAGCCCGTTTGAAATGGTATCTATGTGTTTGGAAATTGAAACAACCCGAGATATTGCTCGTCAAATTTTGCGTCATAGAAGTTTTTCATTCCAAGAATTTTCACAACGATATGCCAATCCAACAAAAGATTTAGAATTTGTAGTCAGGGAAGCAAGGTTCCAAGACAGCAAAAATCGTCAGAATTCAGTAGAAATTGATGATGCCAAAATGTCAGATCGTGTTCTAAAAGATATGTGGGATGAAAAACAAGCAAATGTTATTCAGACATCAAGAGAAGCCTACGAGTGGGCAATAGAAAATGGTATTGCAAAAGAACAAGCACGTGCTGTTCTCCCTGAAGGCAATATTATGTCTAGAATGTATATGAATGGAACAGTTCGTTCATGGATACACTATATTCAATTGCGTTCAGGCAATGGTACTCAAAAAGAACACGCTGAAATTGCGAAACTTTGTGCCAAAGTGATTGCTGATATTTTTCCATTAAGCAAAGAATATATTTCTGAATAAAAAAACAAAATAGCGTTGTCACGTTAATCAGGTAAAGAGTAAAGTGAAAATATTAGTAACTGGTGGTCTTGGGTTTATTGGCCACAACCTAGTTAATAATCTTAATAAACAAGGTCACCAAGTTTCTATCATAGACAATGCTACTGATTATGGCGTTTGTGATTCGCGAGAGATTGAATCACTAATATCTCAACGCCTTGCCACAATTCCCGAAAATGTCACCATTTATAGAGCAGATATAAACAATTATTCTGACTTCTGCTCTATATTCAATAATAACTACTATGATGCTGTCATCCATTTAGCTAGTTTTCCACGCCAAAAAACAGTATCACTAAATCCTGCACTAGCAGCCAGAACAATGATTGAGGGCACAATAAACCTATTACATGCTGCCAATAATAATGCTGGCAAATTCTTATTTGTTAGTTCTAGTATGGTGTATGGAGACTTTTCAGGATCAGTTAATGAAGAATCTCCATGCAATCCAAAGGGACAATACGGGGTTCTTAAATTAGCTGGTGAAAATCTAGTCAAGGATTGGTCTAGAGAATCAAATATTCCGTACACTATTGTTCGCCCAAGTGCAGTTTATGGTCCGCGTGATATCAATGACCGGTTAGTGCCAAAATTTCTGCAAACAGCACACAATGGCGAAACGCTGTCTGTTAATGGCGAAGACGAATCAATTGATTTTACGTACATAGATGACCTTGTATCAGGCATATCGCTCGCTGCAACAGATTCTAATGCCGACAATGAGACGTTTAATATCACGCGGGGCTCTGCACGAACAATATACGATGCTGCAAAACTTGCAGTCGGTATTGCTGGGCGTGGAGAGATAAAAGTCAATAATCGTGACAATAGGTACCCCAGTCGTGGCACTCTAGACATTTCAAAATCCCAAAATTTGCTTGGATATCATCCACAGAATAATATAGAGTATGGATTTGAAAAAACATACTATTGGTTATTGAGCCAATAATTAAGGTATACCACAGTATATCAAGGAAAAAATCAATAATGAATATTCCATTTGTTAATCTCAAAGAACAATATAACCGTTGCAAAGATAGCATAGATGCTGCAATTGCAAGCACAATAGAGAGATCAAGTTTTATAACTGGACCAGATGTTTTACAATTTGAAAATACTATTGCATCATGGGTTGGAAGTGAAGCATGTGCTAGCACGGGATCAGGCACAACAGCATTACTCTGTGCATTAAAAGCAGTAGGAATTGGAAGAGGCGATGAGGTTATAACAACACCACACACGTTTGTAGCAACTACAGAATCTATTATCAATGCTGGTGCTACTCCTATCTTTGCAGACATAGATTCTACCACTGGTTTAATAGATATTGACCAAATCGGCGAGAAAATTACAAAAAATACCAAAGCTATATTATTTGTAGACATTTATGGACAGTGTCCAAATATTACTAAGATTAGAAAAATTTGTAGTCTTAACAATCTTTATATGATAGAAGATGCAGCACAAAGTTTTGGAAATATATTTGACAATAAAAAAGTTGGTTCTTTAAGTGATTTAACCTGCTTTAGTTTTAATCCTGTGAAAAACTTGGGAGCTATGGGTGACGCTGGATGTGTAACCGGCAGTAACGAACTAATACAAAAAGTAAAAGAATATAGAGACCATGGAAGAACCAGTAGATATCAGATTGAAAAAGTTGGTTATAATGCCCGAATAGATAACTTGCAAGCAAACATAGTATTAGCAAAGTTGCCTCATTTAGATGGTTGGTTACAAGAAAAACGAGAAATTTGCAGGTATTTTAATGATTCATTAAAAAATCATGTCGAGATATTGGAGACCGAAGTAAACAATTCTCACAGTTACTATGTATATGTAATTAAATCAAAGAATAGAGATAAATTGAAACATTTACTTAATGAAAATGGCATCCAAACAAATATACATTATGCTGTTCCATGTAATATGCACCCTGCTTTTAAAAAATATCATACTAGATGTGAGATTACTGAAACTCTTTGTGATAAAATTTTGAGCTTACCTTGCTGGACAGGATTGTCTGATACCGAGATTGAATACATTGCTGAAACTGCAAAAAAGGCGGCAGCTCAATGTGGCTAGTTGGTGCAGGATACTGGGGTAAAAAAATTATTTCAGGTTTAGACACATTTAGCATATCTCCGAAAGTTATTGACATTCGGAATGGTGACACTATTGATAATATTTCAAATAAAGAACCAGTAATACTCGCAACTCCACTATGGGACCACTATGAGCAAGCAAAGCAAATTTTACTTAATGGCAATGATTTATATGTTGAAAAACCATTAGCAGAAAGTGAAACTCAAATATCAGATATTGAATCAAAAATCCAAAAAGACCAAATTCTGATGGTTGGGCACATTTTTGTTACGCACCCTCAGCTTGGTGTCATTAAACAAATAATTTCTAATGGTACAATCGGAAAGTTGCTTCATATATCTAGTATGAGATTAAACTGGGGGATATACCAGACTAAAACAGATCCAGTATTAAGTCTGGCTACTCATGATATTAGCATTATAAACTCACTTTTGAGTTATCCACTAAGAATTAGTTCAGTAAATTCTTGGAAAATTCACAATCAAAGTCAAAAAGATCGTGTTTGGTTTTGTGGATCATCAAACAATGTGACGTTTGATGTTGATATAAGTTGGTGTAGTCCCATCAGAACTAGAAAAACAATCATTATCGGAGAAACTGGTCAAATTATATGGGATCAAGATAAAAATTCAATTCAAATTGAAAAAAATATCATTCAAAATAATAAGGCAATAAAAGATAATAATCCCAAAACTTTAAAATATAATTTCGAATACAGCCCACTCGAATATGAATTAAAGCATTATATTGATTGCATTGATAAAAGATCGACTCCACTTGCAAACATAACACAAGCAAAACAAATAGCAAACGTTATGGATCAAGTCAAATTTCATCTATAGATCCATAAAGTGTCTCAAAATAATTTTGAAGCCATTCCCACCTAAAGCCATTTTTCAACTCATCTAAGTTGTAATTTACATTTTTTGCAAAGAGCATACCATCTCGTGCTCCCTGAATGCACCATTCTGAGTAATCACCTTTTGCATAATTAGTCCATGTTTCAATTCGATACTCGTTATCAATAGATGGAGTATTGTGTTGAAAATAAACTAACTTACTAACTTCTCGAAAAGCAGTTCTCCAAGTATGATAAGGCGTTGAATTAAACTTGCCAAAACAACTCAATATAGGAACTGATTCATGTGGGAAACTCAGTGTATAATCTAAATCTAAATTTTCATATCCTAATGCATTTTTAATAAGATTACAGTTATATAAAACTATTCCCATGTGCCCATACTCCAAATCATTGAGATCATTACGACAATCAAAAATATAGTTTTTTGGTACTTGAAAATAATCTGGAATATAAGAAAAATCAAACTCTGGATTTAGTTCGGTTTTGGCGAAAACTGCATAATACCATGGAGTGGAACTTTTCTCAGCGGCGGCGAGAAGTGCATTTTCCATCCCAGACACCCCATGAACACGTTTTGCCCTAGGATACAATGACTTTAGAAAATGCCAATTTTTTTCTGCAGAGGGTTCGTCATATGATATAAACACAATATCTTGTAAAGTATCTGTTGCAAAACCGGGGGCAGATTCTATATAGGGATAATCATATATTTGACTAGAAATGTAAGAAGTTGCTTCTCTTGGAAATACACAAGTACTAGAACCTTTATTTAATGAAACTATTGTCTTGGTTTTTTCATCCCATAGTGGAACTGTTGGCAATTCATTTATTTTATCATTTTTGTTTGTAATAACATTTAAAGGAAAAGAAAAAGAATTTTGCAAAACAAAGTCAATATGACTATCGTATTCGTGCTGTATGACTGGCATTGGCCATCTGGGGACTGATATATCAGTTATAAAGTTTATCTGGTGCCACTCTAATAGTTCTATATTATCCTGTAGCAAGAAATCATCTACTGGAATAAAGAATGTATCACCAAATTTTTGTTCATTACTTGGAAATACATGAATCATGTTACTTTGCCATTGTTCTGGATGCCAAGAAAAATCAAAATCGGTATAGTCACACAATGAACTACATACCCAAATAAAGTCATGCTCTCCCTGTGCTCGTTTTGCAATACGTCTTAGCGTATTAAGGTAATTTGAGGCATATCTCGTAGTCTTTATTCTTGCTTCTTTGTTACTAATTGAATCAACAGTTTTATCTAAGTTGTTATCATAATGATCAATGAGATAAATTATCTTTCCTGATTTAGGAGTTATATTTGCTTTAATAAAACGAACAAACTTAACTTCTGATGCACCCTCCATTACATATCTAGGACCACCTGTCTTTTGGTGCTGTGTTCCGAATTGATATATGTATGGTGGTTCTGTTTTATCTGGATGCCATGTAAAATCAAATTCAGTAGTGTCTATGTCATCTGGTATTGTCCAACAATTATCTATTGTTTTTTTGATAACTTTAGGAGAACCTACAAACTTAACTTCTGATGCACCTTCTGTGACATATCTAGGTCCGCCTGTTTTCTGGTGTTGGGTTCCAAATTGATATATGAATGGCGGGTCAGTCGGATCTGGATGCCATGTAAAATCAAATTCAGTAGTGTCTATGTCATCTGGTATTTCCCACAAGTTATCATAACATGCCCGAGTAATTAGTTGTGATGTTTGATATTTTATTCCGCGATGCTCATTTTTAGGAACAAGATATGTTCCACCATCTTTTTGCCACTGGCTCGGCCATGCATGAATGTATTGGGATTCCCATGGCATAGGCTCCCAAAAAAAGTCAAAGGAACTATAGTCAGATAAGTAGTTCAGTATCCAAAAGTATCGGGTTTTAGATAATTTTTTAGCCTCGTCTATGCTTTGAACTTGAACTTCATGAGAAAATACTTGCGGCTTTTTTCCAAAATAAAAAACATCAAACATGATTAGAACCGAAGAAATTTATTTTAATATTTTTAAAAAGTATATTGATAAGAATGTTCCTAAAACCCGAGTATTTTTTTGTGACCCACCAGGTACAACCAGCCCTGAAAACTTGATGAATCATGGTAATGATTCTACTGAATACAATTATATATTCTTACACGACCAAGAACCAATATTTTTAGATACCCATAAACCACTATTCGATGATGTTGAAAGAAGAAACACGGATATCACAGATAACGTGCAATTTCACAAAAAAGCGTTGATACACAGTGAGTATAATAGTGCCTCGGTCAAAGAAGTTTGTAACGTGTATGGATGGAGTGAATATTATTATTTTTTTCATGGTTGGGCAGCTTTAGAATGGTTTAGGGGATTTAATTATAGTTTTCGTATTGATCCACCGGAATCCAGAAACATCAATTCAAGCTTTATATGCCCAAACAGAATCATAGGTGGCAAGAGAAACCACAGAGTACTACTTTTTTACAATATCTTAAAAAATGGCGTTAATACAGCAAAAATAAGCATGCCCTCAGTGTGTCCTCACGAAAATTTAACTATTAGTGAAATTAGCAATCAGTATATAAACAAGTATCCTGACATTCAACAAGTACTAGATTCTGCAAACTTACCATGGAATTTTGATGGTGAATCAGGACACCCTATGGAAAGTTATACGCTAGGCTTATATGACCAATGCTTCACTACGTTAGCATACATCGTCACTGAAACAGTATTTTCTGGCAAACGCAACCATCTAACAGAAAAAATATTTAAACCAATATGTTTACAAATGCCATTTATTCTTTTATCAACTCCGCATAGTTTGGAATATTTGAGATCTTATGGATTTTCAACTTTCTCTGAATTTTGGAACGAAGATTATGATTCTGAAACAGATGATTTTAAGAGAATAGAAAAGGTAGCAAAATTGGCTAATGATTTAGATAATTTATCTTCAAAAGAACTAGCACAAATTTATAAACACATGATTCCTACCATCATCCATAATTATAATCATTTTTATAACGGAGATTTTCGAGATATTCTTTGGAAAGAAATGACAACAATGCTGGCAAAACTAAAAAAGGATTTTAGAAATAAATGATTAATTTTTGTTGTGATGATGTATATTGTAATGTGAGTATGGACTGGCTAGAAGAAGAATGGTTGTTTGTTTATGATGAATATTCTGAAAAATGGTGGCCTACCTTAAAATCTTTTTCTGATTATGAAGCACAAGAAGAATCATTCAAAATAGAATGCCAGAGAAAAAAATTAGATCCAGAATCACAAAAAAGGCATCATGACGTAAGAATCTTGCCATATCCAACATGTACCAGACACCAAGCTGTGCCCGATGATGATGGATGGGGTGATTTTAGTAGTATATACCCGAACACTGAACAAGTTAGGTTTATAGATTACTGCTATGATGAAAGCGTTAACTTTAAACTATGGACAGTAGATTGTGCCCCGACTGACAGTTTTTATATTATAGGAATAAATGTTTTCCATCATGATTTTGATTATTTTTCTGAGATATCTAAAACTGCATTCAGTCGTCTCAAAGCGAACGAAATAAATGTTTTATTTTTTTATGATGAAGCAGATTGTCCTTTAGAAATTAAGAAATCATTATCGCAATTATGTCAAAAACACGGCATTGATAATAATAGAATATATTTCATATCAAATAATACATATGCTGATAATTTAAAAAACTTTTATTATTTTTTTGATGATGAGTTGTTATATCGTCGCTCCCGTCAATCAGATAATAGCGACATTATTCCATATCATGAAAATAAAAGAGACAAAAGATTTACGGCTTTGGTAAGAATAGACAGACCATGGAGAGCTTATTTTATGGCAAATTTATGGGAGAGAAGACTTCATGAAAACGGATATTTTAGTTACAACCGCATACCGGAAGAAGGTTCATATGAAAATCTCAACCCATTCCAAGAAAAATTGCTAACCAAAGATGAAAATTTAATTAATAATTTTTTAGATAGTGGTCCATTTAAAGCAGACTCATTATCTGACGATGAGCATAATAATTTTGAATTTTTAAATGAAAATCATTTTGAAAATAGTTATTGCAATTTTGTTGTCGAAACATACTTTGCGAACCCAGAAGAAAATACATATGGCAGAGGTATAACCGAAAAAATTTTAAAACCAATATGTCATAATCAATTCTTCGTTGTGGTTGGACCTCCACATACTCTTAAAAAACTCCATGAATTAGGATATAAAACATTTGGTAGATACATTGATGAATCATATGATGACATAGAAGACAATGAAACCCGCATGGAAGCAGTAATTAAACTATGCTCTGAGATTGCTGCAATGTCACTAGATGATATACACGATTTGTATCTAAGTTTGAAACCAGAAATCACGCATAATAGTAAATTATTCTTTTCTAGCAAAGCACCTAGACTTACGAACATAATCAACAAACTAACCAATGAAAACTAATCTGACGTTTTGTTATGACCGAATCAACTCTGATGGCTCAGGTTACCCAAACCTCACAAAACCAAATTTAGATTGGCAAGAATGGGATTTTCACTGGCCAAAGACAGTTGCTATTCGCTTAATTAAATTTTTTATAAACATTGGCTATCAGTTTGAAGAAACTGGTATTGAAAATGCATCATCAGGAAGTTGGTACCCGATTGGAATTTCTTGGTTTGATTTTTCTTGTGATTATTTTTCGTTGATTCCAAACAATACACTACATTTGATACGCAATCGTAAAATTAAAATATTATTTTACTATCACGAGGGCGATAATCCATATCGAATAAGTGAAAGACTACAATCACTTTGCGTCGAACATAGACTGCCGTCAGACTGTTATTTGTTTATTAGTGCAAATACTGCCGCAAATAATATAGAAAACTTTCTGTACTTTAATGACCATGAATCATTTTTTGCTAGTATAAATCGTCGGCAGAGCAGCGAGATTGCACTTAATACAAAGAGACCATATGACTTTACCATATTATCAAGAGCACATAAATGGTGGAGAGCAACCTGTGTGGCTGACCTTCTTCGTAATAATGCATTAAAAAATAGCATATGGAGTTATCATAGTGATTGTGATATTGGTGACCATATTGATGATAATCCAATTGATCTTTCTAGGATAAATTTAGCCGTTGAAAAATTACAACAATTTGTTGATAATGGCCCATATCGTTATGATTTGGATTCTGCTCGTTACAACAACCATCGGTTTATTGATTTGAGTATATTAAACCAATCTTATTTTAATTTAGTAATAGAAACACACTTTGATGCAGACCAAAGCGGTGGAACATTCTTAACAGAAAAAACATTCAAAGCAATAAAGTTTGGGCAACCATTTATTATAATTGGTCCTTCCCATAGTCTGAAATTACTACGAAGTTTGGGATATAAAACTTTTGACAGTGTCATTGATACTTCTTATGATTCAATAGAAGATAACACAGAAAGATGGATGAGGGTCAGAGACGCAATACTAAAAATTAAACAACAGAACCTTAAAGAGTTGTTTGATAAATGTTATGAAGATGTCGTTTATAATCAATATCATTTTGTATCTAGAATTCAAAATAATTTAGATTATATCGTTAAGGAAATTAACTACAGACAGTGACACCATAACGTTCTTCAAAACGGTTAGCATCTTCTCGGTCATTGACCATTGGTTCTCCACGTATATTGAGACTAGTGTTTAGTAACATTGGGCAACCTGTCCAGATGTACCATAATTCAAGTAGTTTTCTAAATCCAGAATCATCATCTGGAACTGTTTGAACACGAGCAGTACCATCAACATGAGTTATGGCTGGGAACGCATCTGGGTTCTTAACACGTGCAACCACTTGCATGTACGTACTATTAGAAAAATTGCCGGGCATGTGAAAATATTCATGTACATGCTCTTCTAAAATAGCAGGTGCGAATGGTCTAAATTTTTGACGTCTTTTTATTTCGTTGACCTTATCTTTAATTTCATCACCTCGTGGGTCTGCCAACAAACTTCTATTGCCTAGTGCTCTTGGTCCAAACTCTGCTCTTCCAGATGCTACCCCAACTATTTTATCAGTTACCAATTTATCTACAATATCACGAACTGGATATTCACCGGGTATTTCATGCCCTAGACACGCAGTTTTCCACTGGAGAGGCTTACGATATGCCAGTGCTGCAGCACCCAGACTAGAACCAGCGTCACCGGGATTTGGCATTATCCATACGTTTGGAAATATTGCACCTATACGACTATTGGCAACACAGTTTAGTGCAACACCACCCATATAAACAAGATTATCAGACCCAACTATCTCTTTAGCACGACGCATAACTGAAAGTATTGCTTCTTCTGCAACACGTTGGGCACAAGCAGCGACATTTTCTTTTTTAGATGATGTGCTATTAACAGTATCATCATACTTTGGAAAATGTATCTTGTTTGTTCCTAGATGCAAATTATCACGGAGTTCACCAGTTGATATGTCTTTAAAAAAGTCATTCCGCATTGCTACTGCACCAAGATCAGAACCCCATCCTGCCATTCCCATAGTGACATACTCATCTTCCATGGGTTTTAGCCCAATACCGTTAGTAATTGCTGAATAAAATAAACCAATACTATGTGGGTATCGCTGTCTCCATACCCTTTTGTATGTAGCCTCTCCGTTTTCATCGTATTCTGCGTGATAGATAGATATTGTATCAAGTTCTCCGATAGCATCAATAACTACTACCGCTGCTTCGCTATACGGCGATGTTTGAAACCCTGCAGCAGCATGACTTAAATGATGTGGGTAACACGACACTGAAGAATTATTAAGAAGTGTTAGTGCATTCTTGCCTAATTCTCTTTTTAATATGCCAGTTGTTGTCCATGGTGTCAGACCATATTGTCCGCTACGTATTTTTTGAATGTTATGCATCCATGGTCTTTCATAATATGCAACAGATGTAATATCCCATTGCATTGCATCTTCAATTAATTCAGGATGAATATGTGAATCGTTCTTTTGCTTACTATAGCGTTCACTATGTCCGGCAAATACTATTCCACCAGTGTCAGAAGATATCACGCTAACAGCAGCGTCATGAAAACCGGAACTAATTCCTAAAATATGGCTCATTTATATATGAACGGATCACGCTTTCTTAATTTACGAAGTTTTTTTCGATACCGGATTTCTAATTTAATTTTGCTGTATAAGCGAACTATTTTTTGTTTTATTTTTTTAAACATTATACATGTCTCTTTAATATTTCTATCTGTTGTTCTGAATAATCAGAGTCAGACCAGTGATAATCATAAGTCACTGCCGAATCTGTTGTTCTTATGGCGTAAACATCTAAATAATTTTCTATTATTTTCCAGATATTGCTCACTGATTCTGTATTAAATGATTTGTTTAAATTAACCTGTCCTATTTTAGGATGACCAATTGTAAGAGATTTATCACTCGGATCAAAATTATTTTTTATTAACCAATTTCTGAAATCATCAAAATGTTCTTTCATTTTATCAGGGTTTGCAGATCCTCTCCCCCACTCTATATCAAAATCCCCAGCGGCTTCTGTCTGTGGTTTTAATGTAGTAGTTACTAAATTTTCAATCGAACTATCTGGTCCTTCATCATTAAATACTTCGTAATGATGTTTTCCAACAGCTTTATTGACTCCAACATAAACTGAACCAAATGAACGGTCTAGTGTTTCTACACCAAATAATTCATGATCGGTTTCATCAAGAAAAAACCTAGGTGCATTTAAGAAACACATTAGTTGACTTGGGCAAAGCCATTCTGGTGCTTCTAGTTCTTTTCTGTAACTCAACGCCCAACTTTCAAATTCGTGACACAAAAGATTTAATTGTCGTATATGCCAGCGAACCTCTTCCGTCGCCTGTTTGGCAAAATTGCTTAAATTATCACTAGTTCCTTGAAGATCTTCAAAATATAAATGTAAGTGATTCATCCTGTCATGAATTAAATTTCTACCAACATCCCTATCTTCGACTGGTTTGTCAGTTATTGTGTTGTCTAAACTAAAATAATCATTTATTTTATAATTTAAATCAGAAGCATTAATCACATCTATACTTTTATTAATACAATCTATAATATATTGACCATTCCGATCATTTTTTGTCCATCCCATAAAACAATAATTTTTTTCTAGATGATATTCTTTATCGATTATATTGTTTAGTTCTTTTAGCCATTTGTGACTGAGACTATTATCAAATACATCAATATAGATTGTGTGTAAATCTCCGGTTGTATAATTCCGAAGGTCTATTTCAATCTGATCTAATGTTTTTCCACCACTCATAAATTTCTGGATCCTTTTCTAGTATATATGCCATTGTAGTAGGCTGCGTTCTAATTTTTTCTAAGTTAAGTAGCCGTGTCTTACCTGCCACTGCTGCTTGCTCAAATGTGTCTGGCCATTCTTCTTCAAATGTCGGTCTGTTTTTCAGTTGTTGCATAACATCTTTTAATGCACCATTGGGCAGTTCATCACTAACTTCATCAACTTTGCGTTCTAATATTGGCCTAGGCAAAGCCAATGGACTTAATAGTATATCTGGACCAAAACTGAATATAACTTTTGCTAGTATATCAACTCCTAACTCGACTGAGAGTTTTTGAATATTTTCAACCTCAAACAATCCGGGAAGTGTAAGTGTGAAATCAAGCCGGACTTGGCGTTTATATCTGGCATACTTTGTGGCTCTTTGAAAATTTTCCAACCATTGATTATAATCTAGCCCTGTGCGAATATATTCCCCAATAGTACCAGTACCATCTAAACTAGCACATATTTGCCAGTCTCTAATATTAGATAATATGTCATCAAATAAATCTATGCTTTTATATTTTACTCGACTTAAGTTTGTATTATATCTGGCATACAATCTTGGGCCATCGCCTAACTCTACAATTCTTTTCATGTATCGCCAGTGCTGCTCATACATCAGTGGCTCACCGCCTACCCAATATATTTCTTCAACACGATGCTCTTCTACTGCATCTGAAAATTCTTTCTCGATTTGTGTATCTTGGAATTCAGATATCTGCTTTCTTATATCAGGCTTCATCCAATTGTTTTTTGGATCGTGCCAATTAATCATATTATTCTTTCTTTGCTCGGATTCCCATGAAGAACTAAGCATGTCTCCACACATCCGGCATTTAAAATTGCATAGATTGGAAAACCGGTAATCCCAAGATACAGGTTTCATTGAGGTATGGCCGTCTTCGTCGGTCGTCTCCCATACACTATCGTAATAATGTTTAAATAAATGCCAAAAGTAATCACGGTACACATCCGTGTTCAGCAATTTGTTATTACAAACATCGCATTCAGGAAGAGTTTCACCATTCATCATACGGCGTCGGACTGACCGCATATGTTCATTATTCCAGTGTTCTTCTAATGTTTCAGGAGAATATTCGCCGGTACCAGCGTCAGTATCAATATATTGTTTAAAACTCTGTGCGGGCTCTCGGCTTGCACAACACATACGACGCTCTGTTTGTGGGCTTAGGTACGTATGAACCCATGGAGCCATGCACAAAGCCTCTGGTTTGGTTTGGGGCTTATCCATAACTTAGTATGTCAGCCCATTCTGGGTGTGCATCAGCTAGATTTGCGTCTCGACGATTATCTAATGTTTCTATATTTTCAAGTAACTCTTGGCCATTAGTTGTGTCGCCATTCGAAATAAAATCTATTATGTGTTCAAATTCTTTTTTATGATAAGAAGTTACTTCAGCAGATTTTAAAGATTCGATAGCTGCTGATTTTGCATTAGGTGGCAGCCGACTTACACTTAGATAACTCGGTTCGTGCAGCATATTCCAATACACAAAATCAAAATTTTGTTCGTCAATCCAATGGGCTAATCCAGAAAGGTAATAGACATTATATGCATTTACTGTAGAACAGACTTGCAAAGACATATTACCCACACTATCTCGCAATTGTTTAAATTTGGCAATATTGTTTTGTACTTCGTCCCACTGGGCGTTTGTTCGCTGGTACTCAAATCGCTCACCAACATCGTCAATACTGAATGCAACTTCTACGTGTTTAAAACTTTTCCAAATATCAATGGCGTGTTCTGGGAAATGTGTGCCGTTAGTGTTGTAATGGATTTCAACTTGAGAAGAAATGCCACTATCCACTAGTTTTTTTAGCAATTCAAAATGTTCGCCAATCATAAATGGCTCGCCACCAGTAAATTCTATATAGCGAATCTGACCTAGTATTCCTTCTAGTTCATCCCAGAATTCTGTTTTCTCACGTGGCCATGCTCCTTTCTTGAGCATCATGTATTGGAAACTTGATTTCTTTTGTTCCCGTGGCATGTGTTTTAATTCTTCAGTAGCAAATGCACTCGAAGACCAAGACCCACAAATACGACATTTTAGATTACAAATATTTCCTAACTTTAAGTCTAGAAACATCAGTGGCTCAGTTTCTTTTGTCCATGTTATATCATCGGAAATCATATGTTTTAAGCGATCTAAGGTATGCATTCTTTTGCTGGTTCTACCCGAGTCTTCTTCGTCCCAACATTTTTGACAGGTCGTTGGTTTTTTGCCATCCAAAAATTGCTGGCGAAGATCTCGCATATGCTCGCTATTCTGTATGTCAGAAAATGCTGTATTAGCTAACTCAAATGGAACACCATTTTCATCTTTTATTTCGTCTTCTGCCAGACAGCATGGACGTATTGTCCCAGTTGGGCTTGTTTCCATACTAATCCATGGCAATACACAAAATTTGTCATGGGGTATTTTCATTAAACTGCAATCGCCTTCAGTTCTGGAATGATGTCCAAGATATTTTCTTTTCGTATCTCGTCTAACTGCTTAGTGCGTGTCCAAAACTCAGGAATGAGTTGTTGATTATCAGTTGACATCATAAAAGAAATAGCACTCTCAAACCCGACCGATGCACGATTTAATTTATCTAGTGGTTTTAACCACTCTAGGTGTTGCTCGTATTTTTCTTTTAGTTGTTGTTTATATGCATCTGGTGCAATGTCTATACGATAATGAACTGGATCTTGGAGAATATTGACATTAAGATCTTGTGGATTAATAAATCCTCTTTCTACCCAGTCACGATGAAAGTCTGGTAGATGCCATGCATTCATTATAGAAAGAGTTGGAGAAATATAGAAATCTACTTCTGGGCAGACCTCCAACATTTCCTCACGATTCTTTAATACACGATCCCACTTAGTGCCTTTACGAATATATTCTGCACGACCACCAGAGGCGTCTAAACTTGCACCAATTGCAACAGAGTCGAACTTTTTCCAATAATCAAAAACTGAACGACCTTTTAAGCTAGTTTCTGTAAAATTGGTATTGTATATTAACCTAACATCAAATCGCCCTCTACGTTCAAGTTCGTCAAGAATTCGATAGTGTTCTTCCATTAGTAGAGGCTCACCACCCGCAAAGTATATTTGTTCTACATAATCTAAATGCTCAACCAATTGTTCCCATACATCAGTTTCCCAACGACCAGCAAAGTTTAGTGCTTTATTGTTTTTCTTCCAATCGCCACCAGCTAGTTTTGCTTGATCGCTGTACCAATTACTAGAAAAAATATGTCCACAGCTGCGGCACTTAAGGTTGCACAAATTGCTAAAACGGATATCCCAATAAGTCATTGCAAACTTGTCATATGATCCGTCGTCATTAGTCTCAAATACTTTTTGTATGTGATGTCCATGATGCTTATTGGCACTCTTTCTACCACTAAAAAACCCAGACTTTTCTTGCTCATAGCATCTAACACACGGACTGCTTGGTCGGTCATTTAACATATTATTACGAAGAGCTTTCATTTCTTCGCCATTCCATATTTCTTTTAGCGTCTGTTCTTTTGTGTTTCCAAGATTTCCATCATGCTCAGACATACAACATGGAAATGCTTCTCCTGTAGGCCATGCGTGCATATGTATCCATGGATACATACAGAATGTTTTACTCTCTTCTAATAAAAATCTTTCTTTTTTAGAAATTTCATTTAAATTTACTTTTAATGGATTTGCAGATCCATATGTGTAAATTTCTTTATTACTCTTTGGATGATGCTTGATGTTACTTTTAACAAATTCGTTATTATTGTCACACTCAATAACTGTTATAGGTACCGGATCAGTACTAATTTTTTTAATATATTCAAATTCACTCATTATAGTCGGATTATTTGACACAACTATTACAAAACTATTACTAATATCATGTTCATTAATTTCATTTTGAATATTTTTAAATATCAACCCAATATCAGAATTGTCAACATAGATATCTCCCTTGGTATGTACAAATATAACACGCTCATTTGGTGCATAATAATCTTTTCTATGCTCTGCTATCATATCCGATAATTTTTTCTGACTTGACGCATAAGCGTTTGTGTCCCAAAATGATAAGTCTATAATTCCAACAACGTCAAATTGCTTTTTTGCATTTTCTAAATATGATGTAATGTTATTCATGTCTTTTTTTCCTGTGGTCGAGGGATCTTTTTTAATTTGTCTGAAAGCTTGGAATAAGTTCCACTTTCGGTCACATTTTTTCTTAGTGTTGTCCCTGTACCAATCGTGGTATGATCAGAAACACTTACCTTGTCTGTTACATTGCACGACGGGTAAAGTTTTGCAAACTTACCGATAGACGATGAACCGGATATATTAACTAAGCCACCGATAAACACTCCGTTTTGTATTTTAACGTTATGTGAAATTCGGCTATTTGCCTGAATTATTACATCTTGTTTAATGGTTGCATTTGGATAAACAGTGACATTAGGATATACAAAGCAGCCGCTATCGATCGTTGCACCATCAACACATGCAGTTTTATGAATAAAGCTGAACCTATTGCATTTCAACTTTGTCATGTGTTCTGAAATTTGTTCTCTCAAGCCGAAGTCTTTGGTAACCAAATTGATAAATGTAGTATCAGAACTCGATTCTGTGATATTTAGAAATTCGGGTGGCTCGATAATTTTTAGTTCGATCTCATCTGATTTTAAATAATGCTTTAAATCATTAAATATAGCAGTATCAAATGAGATCGCGACACAACTACGTGTCATCTTGTTCATATTCTTTCATCATTTTACGAATATGTTTTTGCTTTCTCAATTCTGAATACATTTTAATGATTTCTCTCGGCCCTTCGTATTTCCACACAACCGGAAAAATTCCATGTACAATGCTTTTGATTCCTACTGATATCAACCTCAATCCATATCCACATGCATGTTTCATATGATAAAGGTATGTCATATTGCTACTATTTTTTAAATGTTGTCGTATATGTTTAAACATAATTTAATTCCAAAATTAATACTTGAAAACACGTTTAAAATCTTCGTCAGTTATTTCGGTTAATCGACGTTTGTTGTGTTCTAAAACGTATTCCATGTCATCGTATATTGTATTTAATTCTGAATAACTTAAGCTACAAATATAATCAACGATATCAAAAATTTTTTCAACCCTAGCGGCACCATAATATTTGTCGTATTCTTCTGACCACCATTTATCAAATGTTTTAAAACCAAGTCTTTTCAAATTATTTAAAAATCCTATTGGCCCATTAATTATGCACGGAGTCTTGAGTGCAATTGGTCGAAATGTTTTTTCAGTGGGAAAAAACGTATTTCCCTCTGCATATGTTTCAGAAGCAACTTCTACAAACACTCTATAATATTCAGAATCAATATTCAAAAATTCACCAACTGTTATAGGATATTGTGCAATTTTATCTGGACCACGCATCGGACACTTTGTTAAAAAATCGATAGCATCTGATGCATATTCAATATTTTTAGTAGTCTCAATAATTTTATCAATTCCAGATGTTTGATATTTTTTGTTTATGTCATAATGATACGTCTGGAGTGTATCGCTTTTATGATTTTTATACAAATAACTAGATATCCATAAACGTTCCCAAGATGGTCTTCCTACAAAACAAGCAATTTTTTTGAAGTTAGCAATATTAAATTGTTTTGTGTGTATCTTATCTTGAAATTCTATTTCGTTTTGAACAGTAGGCAGTGAATGTGCTATTGGGAATTTTTTTATTGAAAATGTTCGATGAAACTCAGATTGATTGTGAGTTTGAATTTCAATATTCTGATGTGGAATATCCAATAACTTACTAATTTTTTCTAAAAAATTATAAAGTCCTAATGATTTAAGACAGGGTCCCTCAGTGTTAATTTTTATACTCACAGAATTGTTGTTGAGCAACTCTGTGAGTATGTTCTCAATGGCTTCACTATTTTCCCAGAACGGATAATCTATATCAAAATCAATATTTATTGTCATAGAGATTCATACCAGTCTTTTAAATCTGGAAATGTATCAACAAAGCTTTTTCCACGTCTTTCGTCATATTGCTCGTAAAACTTCTTAAAATCATTACGAAGTTTAGGTAATTCAAAACTTTCACTATGCGGGGTTTTTACAATATCTAGATAATCAATTAATCGCTGTAATTGATTAAGTTCCATTTCGTGTAAAAATTCTGATGATTTGTTTCTCTCGTACCAGTTTTTAAGTTTTTCGCCTCTAGCCTGACGCAATTCATCAGGAAGAACAAGAGCACTTTGAAAACTCGGAAACCGTAAAATATTTAATGAAAAATTAATTGCGTCTTTGCCATATTTCTTTTTATAATGCACCAGCAAATCTAAAAATTCATCTAAACTTTCTAAACATAATGCATTAATTGTGCACATACAATGAAGTCCGCGAAGTTGGTTTCCTTCTAACAAATATTCAAAATTTCCTATCCACTGATCCCACTCAAGCCCATCACGAATATATTCAGCATGACCGCCCATTGCTTCGTTAGATGTATATAAATCTAATTCAACATTTTGTGTGGCATCTAATAGCCTCTCAACCTCACGCCTTTTAATACCAAGATTAGAATTTATTGCTAGACGAGTTTTGCTCTTGCCTCTGTTTTCATTAAACCAATCAAATAATTGCCAAGTATAACCAGAAAGAAGTGGCTCTCCTCCTGTTATACGAAGTTCTTGAAGTGTTCTGTGTAAGTCTGATTCCCACCATTGCATAAATGCTTCAGCATATGGATTGCTATCTTTAAACTTGAAAAGCTGTGCAGAATTATGAGTATGTGTAAAATGATTTCTACCATCTGATTGCAACCCCTCGTACCCGCCATTGTTTTTAATATCTTTTACCCACGTGGTAGAAAATGCGGGATTACAGTATGAACAGGCAAAATTACATGTACGATCAAAACTTATCTCTAAAGTTTTTAAATTGACATCAGTTTCAGAACCTATCAAATACGCTTTATCAAGATTATCGTCATCATAAATGACAGTTTTATACACACGATCACTGATTGCATCCTTGCCCATGTCTTCAATCTTCCAGCAATACTCACAACCCGGTGGCCTTTCGCCGTTCATCATTTGTTCACGGTCTTTTTTCTTTTGAGTAGTATTATGCAGTGCTTTTGGATTTTTAATTACATCTTCTACAGAAACTTTATGTGCAGGGGGGTGATGACAACTTGTGGTCATACCTGATCCTAGCCAAATAGTAGCATTATACCACTTAGCCGCACACCAGCTTTTGCTTTTTGTATCAATAACTCTTTTTCGATACTCTAGATCTGTTTCATTATTTTGTCTAGGCATTTTTACTGTATCCTACTTTTTTGTTCACAAGCATCCCACCATTCCTGCATCTCTGGGAATGTTTCTACAAAATTTGTATTTCTGCGTGCATCATGCTCAGAAAAGAATTTGTAAAAATCTGCCATATGACGTTGTTTTTTATTTTCTTCCACAGTTTCTTCCATCCATGCAATGTCACGATCTAGTCGTTGTATTTCATAATCTTTAAAACCATGAAATCTTGTTTTCTCGGTTTCTATATTTTCTTGCATCCATGCTTTGATTTTTTTTAATTTAAATGCATAGCTGTCAGGCAACAATTGTAAGCTTTGCCATTCAGGGGTGTGTAACACCGGCATATCAAACCAAATACGCTGGTATGTGTCACTATAAGTTTTTCTTAATTCTAAAATGCCTTCCAGTAATTTATCTAAGTTTGCAACAGATAGATTATTCATTGTAATAATAAATGTTAAAGAATTTCGATAGGGGATATCGGCCAAAAATTCATGAACACGATCCCATAATAAATCGAAATCTAATCCGCTACGAATGTATTCAGCTTGCTTACCCCATGTGTCAACACTGACATATTGCATGTAGTGTTCAATCTTTTCACCTTCACATAATTCCGTGACATAAGATTTATATTTCTTCCATAATTTATCTGTGACACTGAAGTTACTAGTAACCGCCAAGTGCAAATCATCTTTATGGTTGTCTAAGACATAATCAAATACACGATAGGTGTTTTTGTCCATTAGTGGTTCACCACCAGTCATTCTAAAATGCTTTAGTTCTGGATATAGTTCTGGCCACCATTTCCAGAATGCATCAACATATGGGTTTTCTTCACGATTTAGTATTCGTCTGCGATCACCTTTGAAGTATTCAGGTGCATTATGTGGTGTACTCGTTGGATATGCACCATGATTGTCAATTTCTTCCATCCACGACGTAGAAAACTGCGGACTACAATAACTGCATTTTAAATTACAGGCAGAATTAAAGTTAACTTCTACATAACTTGGTGTTACATTTTCATCCCAGTCAGCATTGACAATAGAATCAAAATCTTTTGCCGCCCATGGTTCACCCGAGCGAAAGTGTCTATCACTTAATTTTCCATTATCTTCCATTGCCCAACAATAACTGCACTCTGGAGGGCGAGTTCCTTCTAACATCAACTTACGTTGTTGTTTTTTATGCTCGGTATTATGAAGTGCCGCTGGATTTTTTTTGATATCGTTAACATCAATTTTATGGAGAGGCGGATGATAGCAACTGTTATTATGGCCTGTAGTTAAATGAAGACTGACTTGTTTCCATTTAGCCAAACACATGCTAGGACTAATAGTGTCTAGCTGCTGTTTCATTCGTTCAGCATCTGATAAAAATTTGCTTTTGAAATCTTTATTGACTTCATCGCCTGAATTGCTTATATCACTCATTTATTTTTGAAAACTTGTTTACGGGTGGCTACATGTATTTTATGGTTAACAATAGATGCTGTATCTTTTTTGCTTGGACACTGACTGCAAATTTTGTTTGGCTTACCAAAATTATTAATAAACTGTTGAATATCTTGCATATCATTTTCCCAGTGGATACCTTCACTGAGATAAGGCTGCCAGTCATCCCAGTTTGGATTCTCATGGCGTTCTAATACGCCTTTTAACAAACCTGCTGTGCTGCATTTGTATATTCTGCCATTGTACAACAAAGGACAAGTTTGTTGAATACAATTATCAAATGCCTCTTTAGGATTACTATTCCATGGTTGCATATTGGAATATTCATTACGAAATGTTTTAATAAATTGTTCTGGTCGATTAATTTGAAATCTTACACCGTTGTCAGAAACCCACCGATCAATACCAAACTCATTAATTGGCTGCCAATTGTATCTACTAAAAATATCATCAATTATAGATTCTAATTTAGAATCATTTATGTGAACAGTTATTTTGAAAACAGCGTTTCCTATATCTTGTACTGCATCAAATACATCCCAGCGTCGGTCTAGCAGCAATCCGTTGGTGGTAAATCTTATTTGACTTTCTGGCAATAACTCACGAACACCATATACCCAATCTTTGCATTCTGGGTTTATAAGAGGCTCGCCACCCATAATTCCAAAGTCAGGAATATGGATAACTTTATTCCACTCAATCAACCACTCACGCCCTTCTGCCCATGACAGATATCCTTTATGTGTCAAGTCACTATAATTTGAACATCCTTTGCAAGATAGGTTACATGCTTGTGTTAGCATAGTTTCCACAAAAGGAAGAGTTGGGTGGGGGGACAAAGACATTAAGAGCTTCTCATTGCTTGTTTTTCGGTTACCATAGGTCCAATGTTTTTCCAGTTAGACCGGTAATGATGTTTGAAAAATTTACTCGCATCTTCGTCAAGAATCGTATTAGGTAAATCTAATTGTTGCGACAAGCGATCTCCCATTTCGGATGCCAATTCCATTGGCTCTAAATTCTTAACTTCAGTTTCCCAATAATTTGACAAGTATGAAAAATCTTGGACGTTGCGATAGTCCCACCCATCTAACATTGTTAAAAATGTACCTTGGCGAGCACCTGCGATTGCCCACTCACCATATTCAACATCAGTGCCAACGGTCTGCCAAATACTTAAATGGTCTAAATTTCTATGGTGAACTCTGTCTTTGAATTCTGATACACTTGGACAATATCCAGCATCAAGACACATCTTAACACCTTCACGGAATCCAGCTCGCCACGCATGGAAGTTAGAACCATTTGGATATGTAACCGAATAACAATCGTGCATTGCCCAATAACGCGGATCAAAACAAAATTCAACAACAGTTTCATCAGAACCATCTGAATTTTCATGTGTGTTCATATTATATGCAAAGTCTTTAATCCAGCAGCTAATCCCGCCATTGCCATACATTAGACCATTAATATGATTCCTTGCTCGCCACCTAAACACTGCGTTCTCTTGGTTTTCATTGTCAAATGTTAATTGAAGATTAAAAAAATCTGGATCTGGTAAGTTATCTCCATCAATTAAAATGAATCTATCCGTATCACTAGCGTCCGCAGCGGCCTTGTGTGCCGCGTCAGAGCCCTCTACGCCGTCAACCCGCACTGCCCATGGCACCATATTCTTTATCTTGACCCAAAACTCTTCTTTCTTAGGTTCGTCATACGTCAAAAATACGCAATCCAAATCAGCAATATCAACGATATTCATATGTTTTTAATTTCCAGTATTGTCCTGTATTTGTATCTTCAATTATAGATACATCATTTTTGTGACAAGAAACACCTTCTGTGTCACTTTTTATTAATTTTGTTGAATCTAATGGGCTTCGTTGCAATATTTTCCCATCTTTGACTTTTATATTATTATAATCACCCCGAGAATATGTTTCGTGGTCTATTACAATATAATTACCATTTTCATTTTCAGTGCTGTAAAATAAAGGCAATCCGTTATCATCGTAATACAGCTTAAACTCTATTTTTGATGGTGATGTATCTTCACTATTAAAAGATTCAAGCCCTTGCCAAAAGTTGGTCATAGTGTTCCTCTAGTTTATGAGCAAATGCTTTTTCGTGATAATGAACTGGATATTGTTGTGCAATTGTATTAATACGCAGCTGACCCCCATCCAATTCCCACACAAAGTGCTTTGTCCATTCTTCTCCTGAAAATTTGTTATGCTTTCCTTTCATATGTACGAAGTTTGGATAATCCATTACCGGCAGAGTTACATTTTCTTCTCCGACCATGACACTTGCAATTGCATATACAACATCTGTGTCAGGCGTCATATCGGCATCAACACCAGACAACAATTTATAGTATTGTTCCCAGTTTTCAAAAACGTTTCTGACTTGCATAAAAAACTGTTTTGAAAACTCACTTAGCCGCCAGTAAGTAATACCATTATAAACATCAGGCAAATTATTGTAATCAAATATCCGTCGATAAAATCTTTCTTCTGATTTATCACCATAAAAATTACGACAACCATTAGCAATTACAACATCTCTGTGTCGTAGCCCAGTCCACCAATGTTCTATTGAACCTGTTAATATTATATCAGATTCTAATTTGATTGTCTCGTGGAACGGGCTACAAAAAAAGATTTGCCAATCATTTGCAAAAGGATTTTTTTCGTCTATCGCATATCGATAATTTTTAACATAATCAAATAATGTTTCATCTTCAATGTCTTCGTAGTTTGTAAGCAAACATATTTTTGAATCTGGCTGCCAAAATCGAATACTTTTAGCTAATGCCCTAGCACATGCAAGATAATCGATTTGCTCATTTTTTAACGCAGTGATTAAATATCCCTTTTCATCAATTGGCTTCAAGAATATTCTCCAAACTTAGTTTACTCATCACGTGCATGTCCTGACTATCAAATATATTCCTATACATTTTTTGGCCACGTTGGTCAGTTTTTATATAAGTTGCTTCATAGCGATCTGTTTTTATTTTTTTGACCTCGTGCTCAGGGTGAATATTAACCATTGACCAAGGAATAGTATTTTTATTATTAATGACATGTCCTGATGCAATAGAAAGAGCAATACTCAATGCATAATCATTCCTATATGGTTGTTTACTAAACCCAAACAAATTGGCATAATGTTCAAAATTATTTTCAATCATGCACATTAAATCAAATATAGTTTTGCTAAATTCGGTTTTTCTAAACATTATAACGGTCGCCCAATACATTGGCATGTTTGTTTCACCAAAGGTTGTGTTCTTTCCTTTTGTTCCTGATATTTCAATGACCGAGTCATGACACAAGAAATCTTTGTTACTGTTCAACACTGTGCTTAACTGGTCACTTGCTACAATGTAATCCACATCTAGCAATAGAGTCTGTTCATAGGGGGTAAGGTTATATGCATCATGCCTTCCCGCATTACGCCACTCAACCACACTTTTATAATCATCAAAATATCTTCTTGATGCAGACTTGTCATTCTCAACGATAATTGTATCAAACGCATCAGATTGAAATTCTGTATCAGTAACAACTGTGGTTGGGATGTCAAGCCAGCGTTTTATATTGCAAGCAGAGAACTCTGCTATTTTTAAATAATCTGTTGTGCCTGTATTAAAAGCAAACAACAATGCACCAGTTTTCGTGGTCATCGTTCTTTGCTATTATTTTGAAATTCGACCAACCAAGCATTCATCTGTTCTTGCCAGTGAGTTTTAGCAAGGTCGAGTAATTCTTGTGTATTAACTTTGATAGGGTTTTGGTAAAGATCTTCTATAACAATAAATTCATCACTAAGCATGCATTGAAGTATATTGATTAGTTCTGGGCCCGCTGCCCACATTCCACCATTGTAAGCAAATTTTAATTTAGCTTGATATTTTTCACGCAGTATTTGTTGATTACGTACATAGTCAAACCTAGCTTTTGCATTTTTATAGATAATATCTGAATCCATGCATTTAGTTAGTAGTTAGAAACATTCTCACATAAAAAAACACCCAACAATATTAGTGTCGGGTGCTTAGTTAGTCTTGAATTATCGACTATTATGAAGTTATATAACTAATTGAACTACTAATTGACGGTGTTCCCCAAGTATTTGAAATATAAGTCGTTGATGGTGGACGAACTACTGTAGTAGAGCCTGTTGTACCTTGAACTTGGTCAAGCAACTCAGGGTTTGGATCAGTTTCAAAAGTTGGTGCCGGTTCATCAGCAGCATCATCACGGAATGTCATCGTAAATGTTAATTCCGTGGATGCAGAATTAAGAGAAACAC
>Ga0209937_1000068_pt1 | contig 34556 bp, 31 predicted proteins | sample SalPon1_B_H2O_MG_FD_185699 | JGI IMG/M metagenome (GOLD analysis project Ga0209937, IMG submission 185699) | Salt pond water microbial communities from South San Francisco under conditions of wetland restoration - Salt Pond MetaG R1_B_H2O_MG... | ecosystem: Environmental > Aquatic > Non-marine... | reverse complement strand
GGATGTTCCGCACGTAGAACTGCTGGGCGCTGAAGAACGGGAACGCCTCATCGGAGAGGTCGGTATCGCAGATGGGTGCGAGCACCTCGCGGGCCTTCGGACCCGTGCACACCATCGCCGCCATCGAGGAGGTGACATCGTTGACATACACACCATCTGGCGCCTGAGAGCGGACCCAGGCCACGTGGTTGTTGCCCACCTCGCGACCGGTTGTGAGGATGAGATAGCGCTCCTGCCCCAGCCGGGTGACCGTCACGTCCGCGCGCACACCACCGTCCTCGTTGCATAACAGCGTGTACTTCACATCGTTCACGGAGAGCTGCATGTCACCCGTGCAGAGATGCTGGATGAACTCCGGTGCGTCCGCACCGATGACCTCCATCTTGTTGAACGGGGTCATGTCATGCAGCCCGACATGCTCGCGGACGTGGACCGCCTCGGCGCCCTCGATCGGCGAGTAGTACTTGCCCGTCCATGCATCACGATCGGGAATCTGCTCATCATAGCGTTCGACCAGGTCGGCGTTCGAGTCGTACCAGTGTGGCTCCTCCCAGCCCGCCTCCGCCCACAGCTCCGCATCGAGCCGGCGGTGGCTGTGGTACATCGGGGTGCGCCGGATGTCCCGCTGGTGGTCCGTCCACACCCACTTCGGGTGCATGATGTTGTAGACGATCCGGTACTCCTCGCCACCGATGTCGTGGGTGTACTCCCAGGAGCCCTCATGGGCATCGAACCGATTGACATCACAGTGTGCCACATCGATCGGGCCGGAGTCCAGTCGGGGGACACCGGATGTCATCCACTCAGCCATCGCCTTCATCGCACCACCTGCGTGCGTGACCCAGATTGCAGCGCCGACCCACAGCCCCTCGACCGACTCGACGGGGCCGATGATCGGCAGCCCGTTGGGTGATTCCGCGAACATGCCGTTGTACTTGTACTCCAGCGGGACGCCCGCGGTCGCTGGTAACAGCTCATCGCTCGCGGTCCGCGGCGCCTTGTGGGGTCGGTCTGGATGCGTCGGGGTGTTCATGTGCTCGTCGGTGAACGGATGTACCGAACCCTGCTCCGGACCGTCCTCGTTGCGACCCAGCTCGTCCGGGTGCGGGACGATCGGTTCGTGGTTGTATGAGCCGATCCCGTACGCATCGCCGTGGGTGCGGTAGTACATCGCGTTGTCCTGGTCGCGGAGGATGGGACGGTGTGGAGGCGCGAGCAACCGCTGGGCCTTGACGCCGGAGACACCCTCGTAGTTCTCATACAGTGGGTGATCGGTGACATCGACCGCCGCATCAGCCAGCTCCGCAAGCGGCTCGGTCATCGTGTACTGATGCTCCACCGGGGTCACCGGCAGGTGCACCCCGATTCGCTCGCCAAGCTGACGGGCCCAGATGTTCGTAGTGATCGCGGCCCGCTCACAGACGATCTCCCCCTGTTCGGTGTGGACGCCTGTCACCTGGCCATCGGTGATGGTGATGTCCTCCACCTGCGTGTGCGGAACGAACGTCGCCCCGGCAGCGATCGCCTCGCGAGCGAGCGCATCGCACGCGACGACACCTGAGACCTGTCCGTCCGTCGGGGAGTAGTAGCCCCCGAGGATGACGTCAGAGTCCACCAGCGGGAGATGCTCCGTGACCTCCGCCGGGCTCAGCAGTTGTGGGTCCTCGATTCCGTACGCGAGGGCATACTCCACGCGCCGCTGCAGGAACGCCATACGCTCCTCGCTGCGGGCGACCTCGATCCCACCGACCTCCTGGTACGCCTGTGTGCCATCGATGCTCTCAAGATCGGAGTACAGCCGTCGACTGTAGTCAGCGAACTGACAGAGCTCCTTGGACTCAGCCGTCTGGAACATGATGCCCGGGGCGTGTGTGGAGGAGCCGCCAGTCGTCGGCATCGGGCCCTGGTCGACGACGACCACGTCGGAGACACCCATCTGCGTGAGCTGATATGCCAGGTTGCACCCTACAATCCCCGCACCTACGATGACCGTGTGGGCCGACTGCGGCTGGGTATCCGTCGGTTCCATGTGTGTAACGGTCAGTTTGATGCGTCGCTCAAATAGATGTCGCCGAGCCGACGGGTCCACGACATGTCTGATACAAGACAGGATGTGCCGGAAAGCATCACTCCGCCAGGTCTCCCAGCGCGTCAACGACTGTGAGCAGCTCTTCGACAGCGGCCTCGAGCACCGCATCCCCCATCTCTGCGCTCGCCGTACGGGGGTCACCCACCGCACCGCTGTCGGTGAACTCGTGCGTATCGACCGCGATGTTCGTCCGCCCCACCCACCGCCCCCACCGATCGGCTCCTTCGGTCGCCGCCGACTCCATCTGCGTCTCATCGATCAGGTCAGGTGCTATCGCCTGCATGGCAGCCGTCTCGATGGGGCCACCGTGACCCATCTGTTGCCGGTGTGCCGCGGCCAGCTTGTCGAACCACGTGAACGTCACCACGCGTGCTGGTAGCGCACGGGTGAGCTCTGCGCTCAAAATCTCGAGCGCAGGGACGTTCCCACCATGCCCGTTGATGAGGACGATGCGGCACCACCCGTGGGAGACCAGCGCCTCGACGGCCTCCCCCACATACGCTTGGAAAGTGTCTGCCGAGACCCACATGCTGCCTCGGAAATGGCGATGCTCCGCCGCTACGCCCACCGGGATTGATGGAGCGATCAGGAGCTCCTGATCGGTGCGGTCTGCGGCCCGATGGGCCACCTCGCCTGCGGTGTACGTGTCCGTACCCAGTGGCGCGTGAGGACCGTGCTGTTCTGTGCTGCCCACCGGAACCAGGACCGCCTCGGGGTCGGTGGGGGTCGCATCCCAGGTCAGCTCAGCTAACTGCATACCTCCTCCTGGGAGGCGGTCGGCTAATGCGTTGATGCCGGGAGCCAATTATGCAGTCGGCGCCTCATGGACGAGTATGACCGACACAAGTTGGGCGATCGACACGGTCCCTCTCGACCGGCTCCCCTCCGGCAGACTGCTGCGGACACATCGTCACCGACTTGATGGGGGCGATACCCCGCATGTGGTCATCGTTGCGACCCAGCATGGGATCGAGCTTGCGGGGGCGGTGGTGATCAGGCGTGTCAGAGAACGGCTCCGGACGGCTGCACCAGACGGGCAGATCACACTGATCCCAGTGATGAATCCACTGGCGTTCGACCATCGATCGTACATGACCCCTGGCGATTACGACGTGCTGAATCCCAATCTCAACCGGAGCTGGCCGGGTGATCCTGAAGGCACACTGGTCGAGCGGATGTGTGCAGCTTACTGGGAGTCGGTCGGGCAGGCTGATGTGCTCATCGACCTCCACACAGGGACCCCGACGATGTCCCCGCATGCGCGGGTTGGGTCCGACCCGAGCGCAGGTGAGCTCGCGGGGATGAGCGGATGGCCGGTGATCACCGTCACCGACACCGGCACAACCGGAGCACGGACGCTCCGCGATGCAGCGTCGACCGCGGGTATCACAGCGATCACGTTGGAGCTCGGCGATTCACGGTCCCTTGAGCAAGAGATGATCGCAGCAGGGACCGATGCCGTGATGGCGATGGTGGAGGGTTGTCTCACCGGTGGAAACGGGCAGGCAGAATGGTCGCAACCCAGGCGGTGGGTCGACGCGGGGGATGCGGTTCGGGTGGCGACTGCAGGGTTGTTCGAACCGGCGATGGGGGCGACAGTCGGTGAAGAGGTCGTCGCCGGAACCGACCTGGGCACGGTGTACGACCCGATGCGCCTCGAGCCCCTGGAGAGGGTGACGGCGCCCGCGAGCGGACTGCTCTACTCGCGATCTGTCGGTGGGGCGATCGTCGCAGGTGAGCGTGTCGCGTCGGTCGCGGTCGCGGCGGAGACGGTTTAAAGTCCTTCATCATTCCGCATGCACCCCTAAGTGACCGAGGGATGTGTGTGGATGTATCACATGTCAACCAATGCCGCCACCTCCTTCGATGCCATCACTCAGATCATCGCACGGTTGGAACGTGTGGCGGGTGCGATCGGCAAGGCGGCTGTGCAGACGGCGGATGCGGATGGGACGGTCCGTGCGGAGCTAGAGGTCCCCATCGGGGGTGTGGACGTCCGTGGGGAGCATCCGCTCATCGTCCAGCACCCGGTGGCGTATGACAGGGATGCGATCACCCTTCAGTACGAGCTCGATACGACCCTGTTCGAGGCGTTCGAGATGGTGGACATCAGCGCAGAGATCCGTGAGGTGACCCAGCAGAACGGGGCGATGGTGATGACCCTCGGCTTCGTCATCACACCGTGCTCCCAACCCACTGTTGGGGAGGAGCTCGATGCGGTCGATGCCGCGCTCGCTGCGGCCCGGACATCAGAGCTCAGACCCTACGATGACATTCCCTATCTGCAAGAGCTGTACGATCGGTGTGACACGTTCACCGAAATGAGCGAGCGCATCGAGATGGACGTCTCAGGGGAGACGGTGCGGCGGTACATGATCCAGGCGGGCATCCATGAGCCGGCTACTGTGCCGACCACCGCGGATGAGATGGAGGTCCCGGACGTCGACCTGCCAGCGGATGTCGATCCCTCCGTTCTCGTCGAGACGGTCGCAGAGGCGCGGACGGTCCATGAGGTGGCGACCCGACTGGAGGTGGATCACAGGGACTGCAGACGGCTCCTGAGCGACCTCGGGATCCTTGACCTCGTGTTGTGTCGTATGGCGACAGCTGAGGAGACCGTCGTCGACCCCCAGTTGGTCTGCGACCGACTGCGCACCGCCGCCTCGGGTGGTCGAGCATGATCATCCGGATTCACCTGAAGAGCCAAGTCCGTCGAGGGGAGAGGTAAGCTATGGCAGTGAATGCCGAGGAGCACACGGACTCTCCGTTGGCGCGATTACTCGCGGATGCACGCTTCGAGCTCATGCCGTTCCAGAGCTTCGATGGGGAGCTCGAGGAGCTGCCAGAGATGGCAGAGATTGCGGTCACCACCTCCCCGCAGCTGGGCATCGAAACGACGATCGAGCAGTCGGTGGCGGCTGCGGCCGCGGGATACCGGGTCGTCCCGCACATCGCCGCGCGATACGTCGAGGGGCCTCAGCAGCTGCGATGGATCATTGATTCGCTGGATGAAGCGGGCATCGAGGACGTCTTCGTGCCAGGTGGCGACCGTGAGGATCCAGATGGGCCGTATGAGTCGGCACTCGACCTGCTTGTGGCGATGGATGATATCGGCCATCCATTCGAGGATGTGGGAATCACCGGGTACCCAGAGGGCCATGCGTTCATTGATGATGCGACGCTGCGGTCGTCGATGGCCGCGAAGGCCCCGTATGCGACGTACATCGTGACACAACTGTGCTATGATACAGAGACAATCGTTGACTGGATCGATTCGGTCCGGGAGGCTGGTATCGACCTGCCCATCGAGGTCGGCATCCCCGGTGTTATGAACTACCAGAAGCTCCTGAAGATCTCCGCGAAGGTGGGAGTAGGCGACTCGGTCCGGTTCCTCAGGAAGACGACTGGAATCGTCGACACCATCAGGCAGGTGATCGGCTCACGAGGCGTGTACACGCCAGATGACCTGGTTGAGGGGCTCGCGACGGTCGCAGATGATGCACACTACGACCTCCGGGGGCTGCACATCTACACGTTCAACAACACCGAAGATCTCGAGGCGTGGCGACAGCAGCGCCTCGCAGAGCACTAAAGAAAGAAGCGAAGGTTGGCTGCGGGTTTAGCTGATATCGATGCCCAGCTTCTCCTGCTCGCGGGCGGAGGCGTTGACCGACTCTTTGAACGGCACTGGCGCCACCGTCGCGTAGACCGGCTCGCCGGGGGTCTCCGCGTACTCGTCTGGGAGATGGACGGCGAACTCGACGTCAAGTTCCTCATCGTAGATCTCGTCGTTCAGTGGGGTGTCTGTCGCCGCCTGAAGCGTCGACGCCGGCACGAAGCCGAGGGCAATATTCGTATCGAGGTCAGGGTTCCACCACGGTGATGTGATGTACCCGACCTCCTCGCCCGAGTCGGGGTCAGAGATCAGCCAGAAGTCGGTCGCGTACTCCTGTATGGGCTCACCGGCCATCTTGAGGCCGATCAGTTTGAGCGCGAACGGATACTCACCGGCTTCGACCTGCTGCTTCTGTGCCTCAAGAGCCTCCTTCCCGATGTAATCTCCCTCCTTGTCGTCCCGGACATGGTAGCCGAGGTTGACCTGGAAGGGAGAGGTCTCATGATCCATGTCCTGGCCCCACGAGAGGATACCTGCCGCGATGCGCCGGTGGTGTCCCGGTGCGATCGCCATCCCCCCGTGATCTTTCACACTCGCGAGGACGGGGTCATAGACGCGTTCGGCGTTCTCCATCGCATCTTGGACGTAGATCTCGTATCCCGCCTCACCCGAGAACCCCGTCTGGCTCACGATGACGGGCGCGCCACCGATCTCCGCCGCGAGCAGGCCGTAGTAGGGCAGATCGGAGACCGCATCGCCCACCACGTCAACCATGACATCCTCCGACAGTGGGCCCTGGATCTGCAGGGGCGTCACATCGATCTCATCGATCTCGACGTCGAAGTCCATCCCGACGTTGACACCCTGGATCCACTGCATGAGTGTGGAGTCGCTGATCGAGAACCAGAACTCGTCCTCGGCGATCCGCAGCAGGACGGGGTCGTTGAGGATGCCACCTCGCTCATTGCACAGGATCACGTACTTGCCGCGCATCGGGTCGATTGCCGTCGCATCGCGGGTGATCACGTAGTCAGTCAGCGCCTCTGCGTCCGGTCCCTTGACCCGAATCTGCCGTTCGACGGAGACGTCCCACAGGGTGACCTTCTCCGTCAGCGCCTCGTACTCCTTCATCGCACCACCATCCTCTGGCTTCACATAGCCGCGGGGATGGTAGATGCGGTTGTAGACGGTGCAGCGCCACGCACCCTCCTGATTGTACGATCGGTCGAAGAAGGGTGACTTACGTACCCGTGTCGAGACCAACATCTGGATTCCGGGATCGCCGGTCTGCCGCAGATTCCGCGGCAAGACCCGGTCTGACTGGTCGACACTGGGGTAGTTCGGGTGGTCGTTAGATGCCATTCCACCGGAGAGTGAGAGGTAATCTCAATAAAGGATGATGTTGAATAGCTCGCCCATTTAAGCCGGGGTGCCCCCTGCTCAGTGGTGCCCGTCACCGATGGTCGCGCCGATCAGGTTTCGGAGACCGCGACGGAGGCGCCCACTCATCGCCGTTGAAGAAAGGCCCATCTCATCGGCCAGTTCGGTCAGGCTGATGTCGCGCGGTTCGTTGAAATAGCCCCGCGCGAATGCAGTTTGGATCGCCTCCCGCTGCGGTATGGTCAGGCCGAACGACTGGGCGCCATCGGCACTCTCGTTCGTGTAGATTTCGATGATGTCCAGACGCATCTGTTGCTCGCCCGCGTACGTCCAGACGGCATTCAGCGCCTCCCGATCGGGCAACAACAGATGGACCACCCATCCGCCCTCCTCGGTCTCCGTGCGCATCAACAGGCCGTGTGCACGGGTCACGACCGAGCTTATCAGCCGGGCCTCGCTGCTGTGTTCGATCCGGTAGATCCCCACAGCGCCCGTGCGGTCGATACACTCGAAGTGCGCCACGGTAGGATCAGCGTTGAGCGCCGTCTCGACCGCCTCCGGCTCGGGGTGGTCGATAAGGAACGGGAATGCTGTCGCACCCGGGTCTGTCGTTCCTTGCATGATCACCCGGATCTGCGCATCAGGGACCCGTTTGATGGTGGGGACCAACGCGAGGTTCGGATGTTCGAGATACACCTTTGCTGTGATCGACATGGATGAGGTAATCCACAGACGGCGCCTGGTGGCCGAGTAACTATCGGTCTGCGTGCACGAGTGCATCGACCGCAGCCGGTGCTGGCACGCTCTGATGCACCGTGGGGAGTTGGACCGCGAGTGACCCAGCGACCATCGCCCGGTCGATTGCGGCGTCCAGACCGACCCCGTCCGCGAGTGTGGCCGCGAGCGTCCCGATGAAGATGTCGCCTGATCCGGTTGTGTTCACCGGCGTCAGCTGTGGAGGATGCCGGGTGCACCGCTCGATGTCAGCACCCTCGATCAGCACGGCCTCCGCTCCACGTGTCTGGCAGATCACCCCCTCGTACTCCTCCCAGACCGAGGAGAGCGCTGCATACTCGTGTGCGTTCGGCTTGGTGATGTCGATCACCGGATGGGTCAGCACCGCGGCCGCCCCATCGATGGGCGATGGATCGAAGATCACCGTCGGGCGGTCACCCACCCCCTCGAGACCGTCCAACACCGCCAGCGTCGCCGCCTGCGGCAGTTCGTTCTGGAGGCACACCACATCGGCTGTGCGAATGCGGTCGAGTCCGTCCTGCACCATCGCCTCCGTCACCGCACCATTGGCACCTGAGCACATGATGATGTAGTTCTCGCCATCGCCGTCGACGGCGACGTATGCCGTGCCTGTCGGTGCATCGACGACCGTGACCGCGCCGATATCGACCCCCCGGGCTCGCAGCAGCGGCCCCATCGGCAGTGGGGACTCGCTCCCGACGGCGCCGATGAGATCCACATCAGCCCCCATGCCAGCGGCGGCCACGGCCTGGTTGGCCCCCTTCCCACCCACGCTGAGATGGTCGTAGGCCTCACTCAACGCAGCGGGGATGGAGTGCACACCCACAGTGGCGCCGGCGGCGGGGAACCACGGGTACTCGGCCCGCTGTTGGGCGAGCCACTGGTGCGAGACCCGAGCGGTGTAATCCAGATTGATGCTGCCAACGCTGACGATGCGACCCATGTAGGCGGTCTGAGGGGAGCCGGTCAAAGCCGTTCGGGTCGCCACCAGCGACTTGAAACCGATTCCCATCGCTGTCAGTTGTATGGACAGGCATGCGCTCCGCGCGATGCTCCCGATCACCGATGCGGTGGTGTATCTCAACACCGGGGCATCCGGACCACTGACGACGCGTGTGCAGGAGGCGGGGACGGCGGCCCTCCGTCGGCAGGCGCGTGCGGCGGATCCATACGAGTTCGCTGCGGCGGTCACGGAGGATGCTCGCGAACAGGTGGCGGGGGTCGTCGGGGCGAGCCCCGCGGCGGTCGCGTTCACCCAGAGCACGACCGCCTCGATCAATGCGGGAATCCTCGCCTGCGAGCTAGAGGCGGACGAGACGGTGCTTACGACGAGCATCGAACATGGTGCGGTGCGCTTCCCGCTTGAGCGACAACGGCGGCGGGGGGTGAACATCATCACCATCGACGCTCCACATGGACGCATCGACCGGGATGCGTACTCTGCGGCGATCAGGGGAGCGGACCTGGTGGTCATGAGTGCGGTCAGCTGGACGCACGGGACAGCGTTGCCTGTCCGCGCACTGACCGAGGAGGCTCATGATGCTGGCGCCCGCGTGTTGATCGATGCGGTACAGGCGGTCGGGCAGCGGCCGGTCGACGTGCACCGCTGGGGGGCAGACATGGTGGCATTCTCAGGGCACAAATGGCTGATGGCGCCATGGGGTGTGGGGGTGCTCGTCGTCGGGCCCGACGCGGTGGAGGCGCTGACTCCGGCGATGGTCGGCTACGCCGGTGTGGAGCCTGAGACGCCCGGATACGCCTGGCGTCCAGACGCGCGTCGGTTCGAGCTGGGCACTCGCGCGGTGGTGCCCCTGGCAGGGCTCTCAGCAGCCATCGACCAAATCGAGTCGGTCGGGCTGGATGCGATCGCGCGCTGGAACCGCGCACGCGCTCAGCAGCTCATAGATGATCTGGATGGGGTCGTCGCGGCGCTGGGCACCCCGGGCGAGACCGGAATCGTCACCCTCGAAGTTGACGCACCGGATGAGATGGTCGATGCGCTCGCCGAACAGGGGTTCATCGTGCGGTCGATCCCTGGACTTCCGGGGGCGCTCCGCGTCTCGATGCACATCTTCACCACCCCTGCGGAGGTCAGTGCGTTCGCCGAGGCGCTCACCGCGATGGTCGCCGATGCTCGATGAGCATGAGTGGCGCGTCACAGCAGCCAGAGCGGTACCGGTGGCGGTCCGTGACAACACGCGACCGGCGGTATCGCTCGGCGACAGTCGACTCACACAGGCTGCATCTGAGCGCATATCGCGGGGGGGCGAACCGCGGGACCGTCAGTGGTGCACCCACGGCCGCTGCCCGGTCGCGGAAGGCGGGGCCGTGATCGGTCGCCCCGAACCGCTGGAACTGCTCGATGTGCAGCAACTCATGAAGGAGCACACCCTCCCACACCCCCGGTGCAAGTGATCTCGCGGCCGCGAGCGTGAGCACCAGCGTCACCTCCGGGCAGCGCTCGTAGGTTGTGTCCTCCCAGGCGATCGGTTCGCCGATGCGGGCCCCCGGGATGCGAGGGCGACGGACCGCCGCAGCGCGACGCTTCGCGCGCGAAGAGGTGTCCCACCGGACGGACTCGAAGCCCACCGCGAGGTCGTGTCGGGCACGAAGCGCCTGAGCGCGCTTCTGACTGTCTGTGATGACCGCCACCGGGTCGGCCTCGCTGCTGCCCATACGACAGGTGCAGCCGCATGGGGCTTAATCAAGCGTGCTGCCGGGGGAACCGAAGTCGGTAAACCATGGCCCCGATACTCGCCGATAGGATGCACGAGGTGAGCGTTGTCGGCTGTGGGAACATGGGGCGGTCCCTCATCAAGGGGCTCGCTCGTGATGGCGACTTCCACATCACGGGGTACGATGTTGACCCGGATGCGTTAGCCGCCGTCGAGGACCTGTGTCACCCGACAGATGATCTGGCGAGGGCCGCTGCCGCCCCGACGGTTGTACTCGCGGTCAAGCCCACCATCGTGCCGATCGTGCTCGAGGAGCTCGAGCTCACCGAAGACCAGACGCTGATGACGATCGCCGCAGGTGTCGAGCGCGCGTTCGTGGAGGCACGAACATCGGCGACGGTGGTCCGGGTGATGCCCAATCTGGCCGCGGAGTACCGTGAGATGGCCGCTGCCGTGAGCTGGGAAACACCAGATGCCGGGGTGGAGGCGATCTTGGATGCGGTGGGCAGCTATGTGGAGGTCGAGGAGTCGCTGATGGATGTTGCGACGGCACTGAACGGATCGGGTCCCGCGTTCGTCTACTACCTGATCGACGCGATGGCGAAGCGCGCTGCGGCCGCGGGGATGGACCCGTCAGATGCCCGGGTACTCGCGACGCAGACGTTCAAGGGGGCAGCGACAACCGTCGCGACGACGGATGCACCCATCGAGTCGCTGATCGATGCGGTGTGCTCTCCGCAGGGGACGACCATCGAGGGGATGGGTGTCCTCCGGGACAGCACGGTTGCGACCGAACTCGGCGATGCACTCGATGCCGCAGCGAGGCGGTCCGCCGAGCTTGCTGCGGAAGTCGACGATGTCTGAGAGCACCGAGGCCGCGGTGGTCGAACGGGCACGGAAGACGGCGGCAGCCGCTGAGCTTGTGGTGGTCAAAGCGGGGACCAACTCGCTGACCGACGAGAGCTCACACCTCGATCCAGCGCGAATCGACAAGCTCGTCGATGACGTCCAGGACCTCCGTGCGGCGGGGAAAGCGGTGATCGTGGTCTCCTCAGGAGCGGTTGGTGCCGGTATCGGACGCATGCAGCTATCGGCAGATGACCTGCAGACACAACAGGCGCTGTCGACGATCGGCCAGTCGCGTCTGATGCGCGCGTACACCGAGAGCTTCGACCGGTACGAGACAACCGTCGCGCAGATCCTGATCTCCGAGGACGACTTGCGCGTGCCACCGCGGTTCGCGAACCTCCGCCAGACGATCGAGCAGCTCGTGGCGTGGGACGTGGTGCCGATCATCAACGAGAACGACGCACTGGCGACAGCGGAGCTGCGCATCGGTGACAATGACATGATCGCCGCAGGGGTCACCGTCGGGGTGGAGGCCGACCTCCTGGTGACGCTGACGGACGTCGATGGCGTCTTCACCCAGAATCCACGTGAGGAGCCCACCGCAGAGCGGGTCCCTGCGGTGACGACCCAGTACACAGATGTCGAACAGATGGTGGCCGCCAGCAGCAGGGAGGAGTTCGGGGGGATGCTCACGAAGATCCGCGGTGCCCGAGATGTGGCCGAGGCGGGCGTCCCGGCGATCATCACCGCGTGTGCGGCGCCAGAGGTGCTCGCGCGTGTGGCGACCGCAGAGCCGGTGGGCACAATATTCGTGCCGACGACTCTCCTGGTATGACCACGGATGCGAAAGTCGACGCCGCAGCGGAGGCCGCACTGAGACTTGCGACCACCTCGACAGAGACACGAAATGAGGCACTGGCGGCGATGGCGACAGCGATCGAGGAGGCCAGCGGGGAGATCCTCACAGCCAACGCCGTGGATGTCGAGCAGGCGGAACGGCAACTGGCAGCGGGAGCGTACTCGCAGGCGCTGGTGGACCGCCTCAAACTCACCGAGGCGAAGCTGGCGTCGATCGTCGAGATGGTCCGGAGCGTCGCAGCCCAACCGGACCCCATCGGACAGACGGTGAGCGCACGGGAGCTGGCGCCGGGACTGGACCTGTATGAGGTGCGTGTGCCGCTCGGTGTGGTCGCGGCGGTGTTCGAGTCCCGGCCGGATGCACTGGTACAGATCGCGGCACTGGGGGCGAAGTCGGGCAACGCTGTGATCCTCAAGGGGGGCAGCGAGGCCGCAGAGTCGAACCGGGCGCTGCATGGTGTCATCGCAGAGGCGACACCGATGCTCCCGGCTGGATGGAGTGCGCTGATCGAGGCACGAGAAGATGTCGAGACCGTCCTTGGACGAGACGACGCGGTCGACCTGGTCATGCCACGCGGCAGTGGTGAGTTCGTCGCACATGTCGAAGCGTCGACACGGATCCCGGTGCTCGGCCACACAGAGGGGGTCTGTCATGTGTTCATCGATGCGGACGCCGATGCGGAGATGGCAGCTGCGATCGCCATGGATGCGAAGACGCAGTACCCCGCGGTGTGCAACGCGATGGAGACGCTGCTGGTGCATGAGGCGGTCGCAGCGGACATGCTCCCACCGCTGGTCGAGCAGCTGCAGCAGGCGGGCGTGACAGTTCGAGGTGATGCTCCGACACGGCAGGTCGTCGACATCGACCCCGTCACCCCTGATGATTGGCGGACCGAGTACGGCGACCTCGAGCTGTCGATCGGGACCGTCGGCTCACTCAATGCGGCCATCGAGCACATCAACACGAACGGCTCGAAGCACACCGAGGCGATCGTGACCGATGACACAGGGCGGGCGCGTCGCTTCATGGAGGCGGTCGATGCAGCCAGCGTCTTCCACAACGCATCCACGCGCTTTGCCGATGGCTACCGCTACGGGCTCGGCGCGGAGGTGGGGATCGCCACAGGGAAGACGCACGCACGCGGCCCGGTGGGCGTCGAGGGGCTGACCACCACCAAGTACTATCTCGAGGGGGAAGGCCACCGTGTCGCCGAGTTTAGCGGGGCGGACGCGGCAGCCTTCACGCATCGGGAGACGCCCGACACGGCGTGGTGACTCAGACGAGGTCGGCGAACTGGTCGCGGACCTTCGTCTGCTTGGGTGCCGCATGCATCCGACAGTACGCATCCTGCGGGTTCTTCTCGAAGTACCGCTGGTGGTACGACTCTGCGGGGTAGAAGGTCTCGAGCGAGGTGAGCTCCGTCTGGATGGGGCGGCTGTGGTGCGCCGCCTGGGCGTCGATGACCGACTCGGCCGTCGCTCGCTGCTCATCATCCTCAACGAGGATGATCGAGCGGTACTGTGAGCCCACATCGGGACCCTGGCGGTCCTTCTGGGTGGGGTCATGGACCTGCATGAACACCGTGAGTAGCTGCCTGAGCGACAGGATCGCCGGGTCGAACTGCACCTGCACGACCTCAGCATGACCGGTGGTCCCCGAACAGACCGCGCGGTACGTCGGGTCGCGTGTGTGTCCGCCGGCGTAGCCGCTCGTGACCGACGTGACCCCCTCGAGCTCCAGCAGGGCCGCCTCGACGCACCAGAAGCAGCCGCCACCGAGCGTGATCTCCTCCATAGCCGCCCTTCGGTTCGGAGCTATGTATGCCCGCTGGTGACTACTCGCGAGCCCAACGTTCGATGGTGAAGCGGTCGTAGTCGATCGTCTCCACCAACTCCCATGATGCGGGGTCGAAGGGGGGGTAGCGGCTGTCGCCATCATAGCTGCCGTGGACGCGACTGAGGCGCATCCCATCGATGTGTGGCTGCATCAGCGCGTAGATCTGAGCACCTCCGAGCACGTACGCCACATCCGCTCCAGTGGCCGCACAGGCGTCGATCGCAGCTTCGACCCCGTCGACGGTGACTGCGGTCGGCTCCGGATAGGTGGGGTCGGACCGGCTCAGGATCACCTGATGAGCGCCGGGGAGCGCATCACGCATCGACTCGAACGTCCGACGGCCAAGGATGACCGGTGCGGCCGCGACCGTCGCGCGGTACTGCTGCTTGTCCGCGGGGATCGACGGCCAGGGGAGTTCGCCGTCGTTGCCGATGACAGCGTTGTCCGCGACCGCTGCGACCGAGATGAGCTGCATGCGGCCCACAGCAGACCGGCGGGTAAACCCTCTGCGGCCGGCGCTTCCGGATGGTTCATAACCACCCGCCGGTGTGCTTCGGGGACAGCGTGACACGCATCGACCCCGGCGGGAGCCAGCTGTGATCCGCGACCGCCTCGCGGCATATCGGGAGGCGTACCCCCTGACTGCGGGACCGATCGGACCACCGCTGGTGCTGCTAGCGCTCCCGATCGTCATCACCAATCTGCTGCAGACCGCGTACAACCTGGCCGACACCTTCTGGCTCGGTCGCTACAGCACGGAGGCGCTGGCCGCGATCAGCTTCGCATTCCCCCTCATCTTCCTGCTGATCGCACTCGGGCTGGGCATCGCCGTGGCGGGGGCGATCCTGATCGCCCAGGCCACCGGTGCCGATGACCCCGATCTGGCATCGTACACAGCCTCGCAGACCATGAGTTACGCGCTGATCGCCTCGGTGGCCTTCGGAGCAATCGGCTACGTGGGGGTGGGCCCACTGATCGTGTTGTTCGGCGCGGACCCCACTGTCGTGACGCTCGCGACGGCATACATGCAGATCATCGCGATCGGCCTGCCGGTCATGTTCGGCTTCTTCGTGTTCATCGCACTCATGCGTGGGTACGGGGACACGGTCACGCCGATGGTCGTCATGTTCGGGACGGTGGTGCTCAACATCGCGATCGACCCCCTGTTCATCTTCGGGTTCGTCGACAACCCACTGTTCATCGGCACGGCGACCGAAGGCGTTGGAGAGTGGCTGTACGCCCGATGGGCCTTCGAGGGGCTCGGGATCGAGGGCGCCGCCATCGCGACGGTGCTCTCGCGTGGACTGGCCTTCGCCGTTGGGGTTTGGGTGCTCGCCAGCGGCCGCGCAGGCATCGAGATCAGACTCCGAGCGATGTGGCCAGATCCCGCGTTCCTGCGGCGGCTGCTCCGCTTGGGCGTGCCAGCGACGATCGAGGAGACGGGCACCGCACTGTCGATCAACGCGATGCTGTTCATCGTGGGGCTCTTTCCAACGACGGTGATCGCAGCGTACGGGATCGGAATCCGCATCTTCTCGATCGTCTTCCTGCCGGCGATCGGTGTTGCCAGGGGTGTGGAGACGATGACGGGACAGAGTCTGGGAGCGGGGGTGGGGGACCGCGCCGATGCCGCAGCCGCCTATGCGGCACGCTGGGGGTTCCTCATCCTCAGCGGCTTCGCTGTGATGACGTTCGTGTTCGCGGAGTCGATCGTCGGGATCTTCACGACAGACCCGGCGGTCGTGGAGGCGGGCCGGTCATTCCTCTACTACGTCGCGCCGAGCTTCGGCTTTGTGGGCGTCGCCCGCGCGTACATCGGTAGCTTCCGTGGTGCGGGAAAGACGGCGATCGCCGCGGTGCTTGGCATCGTGATCTTGGGGGTGGTCCGGCTGCCCATCGCCCTGCTCGGGGCACTCACGATCGGCGCAGATGGGGTCTGGGCGGCCTTCACGATCTCCAATGTGCTGGGGGCGGTGCTCGCGGTGGTGTGGTACCGATCAGGGCGGTGGACTCCGGATGTGGACATCCGTTCCCGGTCCGATCACTCGGAGTGATACGTCTGCTCGCCCGCCTCAATCGGGACGTCGAGCCAGTTCTCGGTGGGCACAAGTGGGCACTCATACGCGGGGTTGTACGCGCAGGTTGGGTTGTACGCCAGGTTGAGGTCGACGATCCAGCTGCCGTCGGCGAGCTGATGCTCATCGGGCCGGAGGTCCAGGTAGCGGCCCGCGCCGTAGGTGGTCTCGCCGCTGGTGGCATCGCGGAACGGCATCCACAGACGGTCGGCATCGTCCAGCGGGGCGAAGGTGCTGAGGGAGACCTCACCCGGTGGCAGAGCCAACGTGAAGCGGCCAGCGCGCCGATACGCCTGCTGACCATCGGCCGTCGTCTCGACGGTGATCTCCGCATGCTCGACCGCCTCGTCATGTGCGATCACCACCCGATATGCCGGGTCATACGGGAAGTATGACAGACCTGGGAAGCCCTCTCCCTGTTGATCGGGAGGCATCGGCGAGTGCGGATCATCTGCAAAGTAGCGGTCCTTCTGCTCTCGCAGCCGCGCGACCGCATCCTCCCACTGATCGGCGTTGAGCGACTCAGGCATTCAGCGACAGAGCTTTTCAGTGCATGCCCCGGTCAGGAAGCCTGTCGCCGCACCCACGCCGGCACCGATCCCAGCCCCGAGAGGGCCCAGCCGTGATCCCACGGCCGCACCGATCGTGCCGCCGAAGGCCGCAGCGTCGCGGGCAGGTGCATCGCTCGGACACCGTGGACGTAGCATTTTGGGATGCATACGGAGTATTGGGGATCTGATGCAATAATGCTTTTGCCTCCCTCACTTCGACACAAAGTCCAAAGCTATAGGGTCGACTCGTCAATAACCGCGATGTATGGACACCGAGTACCAACCTGCAGATGATGTGCAGGTCCTGATGGAAATTTCGGGCAGTTATGATGACGTCATGACGAAGCTGCAGGCGAGTGCACGCGGTCGAGGAGCAATTGATCGATTCGTACAGGATATCAACGTGCTGTTGGACACCGTCGTCGACCTCCGCGGTGGGACGCGGTCTGCGATCGCGGATGAGCTGCCTCCAGAGATGAACCTCCGGTACGACGCGGAGATGGTGGTGAAGACGTTGCAGGTCCTGGAGGGGTACGGCCTCGTCCAGCTCGAAGGCAACACCTGGATGCCCGGCGAGACACTCTGATCACACCTGCGCGAGGAAAGACCACCGGGGGAGGCAGGCGATCGGCACACCACCATCGGAGATGCGGACCTGCGGTGATGATTCGTCCGTGAGGACGATCCCCAACCGGGCGGGCCCGTCGTGAATCCGGTGGTGGATCACACCCTCACTCCCCCACGCGAAGGGTTCATAGCTGCCGTGGTACGCGTCTGATTGCACCCCTGGCCACTCACCGATTCCCTCGAGCGTGACATCCAAGAGGCGTTGTGCATCGGCCCCCCGCTGGTCGGGGCGGAGCCGGAGGTAATCGTGAACATCAGCATCCGCATCGGGGGATTGGACCGTGATGAACCGATCACAGGCCGCGATCGCGCTGTCGACGTCGGTCTCCGAATCGGTCGCGACGATAGGAACAGGGCTCCCGCGGATTTTGATGATGAACGGGACCACCGTCTCGCCGTCCTCCCAGTACCGCACCACCCCTCGGTTGGGGTCCCGCCGGTCGTTGGCCAGATAGCTGAGGCGCTTGATGTGGTCGAACAGCAACATGTGCCGGAGGCGACGACCCGTCTCCACGTCTGCCGTCACCGCCTCATCGCCGAGGTCCTGGATGGCTGTCACGAGGCCCACATCCCTGACGGCCACACGGAGGTCGCGCGGTTTCGCGTCCCCGTACTGCGCCATCGGGGTCAGCAGAATCATCGCCTCGAGACTGGCGAAGTACTTCTCCCGGAGTGTCCGACGGTCCACATCGAACATCGGCTCATCGGGGCGGTCATCACCGATCAGGGCCGCATACGGGAACGATCGCACCGGGAGCGTGTGTGCCGCCCATGCGAAGAGCCGTGGGAGCCCGCTGATCGTCTCAGGGGTGAGTGCATCGAGGGTTGGCGCCTCCTCGCGGATCGTCGCCATCACCTCCCGCAGGGTGGCATCGCGCACTTCCCCAAGCGTGGCCCCTGCGATCGCCTCACCGCGGAGGAAGCCAGTAAACGCCGAGGCCGATGCGGTGTACACCTGCGGGTCGAGACGGAGTGCGGTGAACCCACCCAGGGAGAGGTACTGCTGTTGGGCGGTCATGATCCGCTCAGGCAGGGTGGGATCGACCGTCTCCAGACGCGTTGCGGTGGCAGTTGCCGTCTCCGCGAGCGCAGCTGGGTCAGCGTCCGCCACCGCTATCAGGAGCGCCTCCAACAGCGGGGCCCCGCTGAGACGACCGCGATCCGGATCTGCAGGATGCGTGGTCTGTCCCCGCAGTAGCTGGCCGAGGGTCTCCACGGAGGGGATCTGCTCCGTCCGCCCCTCTGTGATGGGGTATCGACGCTGTAGGAAGTCACGGAACTTCATCGGGAGCATTGGCTCGAGGCGCACCGCCGCATCGTAGCTCCGTGATGCGTCATCGAACGCACTCCGGAGTGCACCCTCAAGCGCCTGGAGGGAGCCACCCGTCAGGATCACCCGTCTGGCCGGTGTTGACTCGCTCAGCCGGACGATCGTGGGTGCCCACACCGCTGGATAGCACAGGTGCACATCATCGATGATGATCAGGTGCTCCCGGGTTGCGGGCGGTCCCTCGAGCACCTCCTGTTCGTAGCGATCGACCGCCGCAGTCACCTGCTCGAGTGGGCTGATCTGGTACGCAGGATCCGTCGCGAGTGGCAGGTACAGCAGGTCGGTCGGCTGGCGATCGGGCAGTTCATTCACGAGATCCGTGACCGCATCGTCGCCGAGTTGCGCGTTGTGGTACTTGTTGACCGCCCAGGCGAGATGTCGTTCATCTGTCGAATGGGGGTGGTGAGATGGCCTGGCGCGCCCGACAGCGGTCAACAGACCGTGGAGTGTCTCATCCGTGAACAGACGGATGGCCTGCGCCAGCATGGTCGTCTTCCCCACGCCAGCGGGTCCTGCGACACCCCACACCGAGGGGGCAGCAGAGGGGTCTGCAAACGCCTCAAGCATCCGGAAGAAGTCAGCTCGATGGAACATCGGGGCCGCATCGACCTCCAGCGCCGATCGGTGCGGGGCGGTGGTCTCGTCCCACCAGTGGTTGATGCTCCACAGCTGGTCGCGGAGTGGGCGGAAATCCCTGCCCGAGGGACCCTGCATGCCCCGCATGCGGCGACCGGGTGAATAAAGACCCCGGCTTTTTATCCCTCGCAGACCACACCCCGATGTTATTTTGTGATAGCTATTTACCCACCTACTGTCTATCTGATGATGAGTGCAGATGTCCACTGACCAGTCTCCGAACGCCCGTGGCGATGCCAGATGGGTCTCCGGCGAGCTCTGTTCGGTAGGGTGTATCCCCGTGGACGGTGAGAAGGTGTACCGACTGCGGATCGATACGGCTGAGGGTCGAGAGACGGTGTACCTCAGTCGTGCGATGCAGGGTCTCAGACTGGATGTCGCGACCGGACACCCGGTGACGGTTGGGCCCCTCATCGAATGCGATCTCGCGGCGATGGAGCCAGCGATCGCTCACCGGTGTGAGCGATGCGGTGGAACACTGCGTGGGTGGTGTGCGGTGGACCGGTTCCCACAGATCCGGGCGGTGATCGATCCTGATGCGCAGGTCGCAATCGCCGTCCCGGAGGCGCAGCTAACGGCGACACCCGTGGATGCGACCCTGAGACGACCGCGACAGGAGGTGCGAATCTGCACTGCGTGTGGCCACGAGCAGCCGGTCGATCGGCTGCGGCAGATGGCGTAGAACGCAGATACTATTAGTGCGTAGTATCACCCTGTGGTATGCAGATGCTGACCGGCAGGGTCGCCGCGGCAGTGCGGCGTGGCGGACCCACGTGGGTGGCGGGGGCGATCGCAGCGGGTCCGGCGACCATGGCGGCGTTGGTGACCGCTGGGGCGACAGCGGGGTACCAGCTGATGTGGGTGGTGTTCGCATCCGCAGCGTTGGGTGCGACGACCCAGTGGCTGGCCACGCGGCTCGGACTCGTGACGGGCGCGGGCATCATCGAGACGGTGGACGCACGATTGGGCGCGCACTGGGGGTGGATGGCGGTGATGATGACCGTCGTGGCAGCGGGTCTGGCGCAGCTGGTGATCATGAAGACGCTCGCGGACATCTCCGTGACCATCGTGGGGGGCCCCGCGTGGGCATGGGCACTCACCTGGGCAGTGGTGCTCGCGCTGGGACTCGGTGGTGGGGGGTACCGCATCGCGGAAGCGGCCGCGAAGCTGTTGTTGGCGATGGTGGTGCTGGCGTTCCTCCTGTCGGTGATGGTCGTCCCGATCGACGTCGGTGCGGTGCTGGCGGGCAGCCGACCACGACCGCCCTCGGACATCGCCACACTGGTGAGCATCGCCGGGATCCTCGGTGGAGCGGTACACATCACGCTCATCACCATGCAGACGTACACCGTCCAGGCCAGAGGGTGGACCTCGGCTGACCTGCAGCTGGCCCGATGGGATACCGCAACGGCGATGCTCGGAGGATTCGGGCTCTACTCGGCGGCGATCTATCTCGTCGCAGCGACGGTGCTGCCGGCTGCGGGGCTGACGGCGGTGACGGCGATCTCTGCAGCGGTGGCGCTGGGACCCCTCGTCGGTCCCGCGGCAGAATCGCTGTTCCTGCTTGGGCTGCTGGGGGCGGCGGTGACCACCCTTGGGGGGAACACCATCGTCGCTCCCCTGCTGGTGGCTGACAAACTCGGCTGGGATCCATCGATCCAGGACGGTCGCTACCGTGCGATGGTGGTGGGGGTGGCACTGCTGAGTGCGGTGGGCGCCGTGATCGAGGGCGCCGTGTTGCCCCTGTTGGTCGTCGTCCTTGCCTTCGGCTTGCTCGGCACCCCATTCATCATCGCAGTGCTGCTCGTGCTGGGCACGGACGTTGAGCTCATGGGTGCCCACCGCCTGGGGGGAGGTGCGATCGCAGGTGGGGCGGTGGCGATGGTGGTCACCGGGGTGAGTGCCGGTGGCTTTGTGTGGTCACGCGTGATGCAGGGCGGCAGCGGTGCAATCGATACGATGGTTCTCATCATGGCACTGGTCATGGCCGTCAGCACGGTGGCGATCGTCGCCCGGGGGCTGGGATGGTCGGGGCCGAGGGTCGTCCTTCAGCAGGGGTGAGGTCACTCCAGCGGATGGACGCGATCGCGGAGCTGTCGCAAATCGACTCGGGTGCGGGATAGGCCCACTGCGACCATGGTGACCGCCGCGGAGCTGAGCATCGCCCCCGCGAACGCACGGAGGTACAGCGGGTCGGCCGGCGGCAGGAAGCCACCGAAGACCGGCAGCTGGATGAGCAGCCATCGGAGGTCGGGGAAGTACGCCAGGCCGATCATGAGGCCGATTCCACTGGCGAGGAGGACACCCCGCTCAGTGATCCGGTCGCTGTAGAGGCCCGCGAGCATGGGGACGGCGACCGCCGCACCGAGCAGGTCGGCGAAGAAGAACAGCCGGAGGACCGACTGGGCACGCAGGCTCACGTACATCGCGCCGATGGCGACGAGAACGGTCACCACGCGTGCGACGCGCGTGAGGGTATCCGGGGCGACCGCGGGCAACACCTGCCCGATGTCGGTCGTCAGCAGCGATGCCAACGCGTTGAACAGCGAGTCCATCGAGCTGATCACGAGCATCAACGCCAGGAACAACACCGCCAGCGACAGCCCTGGTATGAGCGTGTCGACAAGAATGAACAATGCAGCGTCGGCGTTGTACCCCGCTGCAGTCACATCGGTGACGATGGGTGCGCTCGCGCGGGCGATGACGCCCAGCCCCGCGGCGATGAATGTGATCGCGCCGTTGACCACCATCGCCGACCGAAAGCTCCGCCGGACGGTCGCTCCGGTGGCGCCCGCGTAGATACGCTGCCACCAGGTCTGGTTGATCAGCTCCGCGCCGACGATCGCGAACACCAACGCGAGACCGAACTGTGCACCCGCCCAAAACCCCACCGTGGGGGGGATCAGTGCCGCCTCGACGCTGCCGGAGGGGACGACCGCCCCGACACGCAGCAGCACTGCCAGCGTCACGAGCGCGAGCAGGGGGAGGATGAGCAGCGCCTGGATGCTGTCGGTGAGGATCGACGCACGCAGTCCCCCGTATGCGGTGTAGATGAGGACGGCCCCACCCACGATGAGCACGGTCTGGAGGGGTGCGATGCCGGCGACCGCGGCGAAGGCTCCCGCGATACCCGTCAACTCCGCCGCCACGAAGATGAACATGTACAGCGCGCTCACGCCGAGGATCAGCAGGTAGGCCCCGCTGCCGTAGCGCACCCGCACGTACTCAGGGAGCGAATGTCCCGTCGGCAACAGCTCACGGATCCTGGGGCCGATCCGCGCGTACAGCGCCATGGGGATCGCCTGCCCCACCGCGTAGCCGACGACGGCTGCGAGACCAAACCCCGCACCCGCCTCGGGCGCAGCGAAGAGGATCCACACGCCCATGACGGACGCGACGAGGGTGGCGGTGAGCTGACGCGGACCGATGGAATCTCTGGCGGTGATGAGGTCCTCGACCGAGCGCACCCCACGGCGACCCGCCCAGATACCCAGCAGCGCAAAACCCGACAGCAGCACCACCATCCCCGCGAGCACGACCGTGCTCATCGGCTGCCCCACTGACATGAACTGATCATACCCACGGTCGACCACGGCGTGACATAGGCGTTATCATCCGGTGGTACCACGGTACAATATGTTCTCAAAGCCCCCAGATCAGCGCGATGCTGAGTGGGGTGATAACCGCCAGCAGCACCTGCAGGGGGGCACCCAAGCGGAGGTAGTCACGGTAGTGGTACCCGCCTGGACCGAGGACGAAGAGATTGGTCTGGTACCCCACGGGCGTCATGAACGCGGTCGAGGCCGCGAAGGTGACCGCAAGCGCGAACGCGAAGGGGTCCGCCCCCACCGCCTGGGCCACCTCCAGCGCGACGGGGATGAGGAGGATGACACTCGCCTGGTTACTGATCAGGTTCGTGACCAATGCGGTCATCACGTAGACGAGTGCGAGGACCACCACCCCTGGCAGGGAGGGTGCCGCAGCGACGATCAGCGAGGCGATGTAGGTGTCACCGCCCGTGTGTGACAGTGCCGCACCGAGCGGGATCAGCCCTGCCAACAGGATGATGACGTCCCATCGCACGGCGGTGATCGCATCCGGGAGTCGCAGCACACCCGTGCCGATGAGTACCACCACCCCCGCCAGGGCGGTCACCACGATGGGTGCGAGCCCCGCGGCGGCGACGGCGATCACCCCGACCAGGGTGAGTCCCACAACGGGGAGATGCCACGCGGGGCCGCCATCGACCGTGTACTCTGCGGTGACGATCAGCGCTGGATCGGCCGCGAACGTTTCCCGCCGCTCCTCCGTGGTCAGGATCACCACAACATCGCCGGGGCGCAGTCCATCTGTGGCGGGCTCAGGCACGTCGCGTCCGTCACGGTTGATGCCGAGGATTCGCACCCCGTAGTGCGCTTCGAAGGAGTCGATCGCCGTCGGGTCCACCGGGCGGAGGGCTCCGGGGGTGACGACGACCGACAGGAGGATCGCGGAGGCCTCCAACGGGGCCTGATCGGCCCCGAGGGAGACGCCCGGATGCTCATACGCTGCCTGGATTCCCCCGGCCGGCAGCTCGCAGGTGAGCGACCCTTCCAGGGATGCCCCCTGTGGTGCATGGATCTGACCACGGCCACCGAGTGCCTGTAGGAGGAGCTCCGGCGTCTCGATACCCTCGGGGTCATCGACACGCACCCGGACAGTGAACAGCCGGTCCGTGACAGTGAGATGGTCGGGGGTGCTCGAGGGGGTCAGCCGATCAGCCGCGACCGCCAGATACACCACGGTGGTCGTGAGCACGATCACCCCCAGGCCGGTGAACTCGAACATGCCGAAGGGGCGCCCGATGCGCACCTCGAGGATGGCACTCGCCAGCAGATTCGTGGAGGTGCCGATGAGCGTCAGCATCCCCCCTGCCATCGAGGCGTATGACAACGGCAGCAGCAGCTTGGAGGGGGCCCGCCCGATCCGACCGGCCAGGTCGACGACCGCAGGCAGCATGATCGCCACGGCGGCGGTATTGTTGATCACCGCCGACAGCGGTCCGACGATCCCGATGGTCGCAAGCAGATCTCGCTGACCATCTCCGCTGCTGCGCCGGGCGATCGAGCGGGTGAGCCGGTCCAGCACCCCGGTTCGCCGCACCCCCTCGCTGAGGATCATCAACGCGGCGATCGTCACTGTCGCAGGGTTGGCGAAGCCGGACAGCCCCGTCGCGACGTCGACACCCGTCACCGGCTCTGCGATGACCAGAACCACGATCACACCCACCGCAGTGGCGGCCATCGGGATCACCTGGGTCACGAACAGCAGGATGATGAGCGTCACCAGCAGGAAGATGAACACCATCCCACCGGTCGGCATCATCGTGTACCCGAACCTGACGGACGGGGGACATGAAGCCTCTCATCCGGGGACTGCCGCGATGCGAATGGTTATTCCAAGTGCGATATTGAAGCTGCTATGGCCGAATCCGGGCTCGACAGCAGACATCCGGTCGTGAGCGACCAATCCTTTGAGAATGCACTCGAGAAGGCCCGTGCGGGGGACCGACTGGAGATCGATGATGCTCTGGAGTTGCTGACGACAGGCACCGATAGACCGGGGATCGACCCCGTGCGATTCGAGCGGGTCCTCGGCGTGGCTGATGCCAGGCGTACTGAGGAGGTCGGCGATGATGTGACGTTCGTCGCGAACATCAACAACAACGTGACCACTGCGTGCACGGTGGGATGTCTCTTTTGCAACTTCAAAGATCCTGCACATGAGTTCGAGGCGGGCTTTGCCGGGGAGACCGAGGGGTTCACCAAGACCCCCGCGGAGTCCGCCAACATCGTCAGGGAGGCGGTCGATCGGGGGGTCTACGAGGTCACCTCCGTCTCGGGGCTCCACCCCGCGTTCGCGCTGGACGCAGAGCACCGGGAGATCCTCGAAGCGCGGATCGATGACCCGGGAGTCACGTATCGCCCGCCATCGACGTACGCCACCGATCCGGGGACGTACACCGAGCAGATCGCGGCGATGGCAGAGTCGGGTGCGCATGTGCACTCGATGACGCCAGAGGAGGCGGCGCACGCGCGACGTGGGACCGACTGGAGCTATGAGGAGGTGTACCGTCGGCTCCGGGATGCGGGGCTGAGCACGGTTCCGGGCACCGCTGCGGAGATCCTCGTGGATGAGGTACGTGCGGTGATCTGCCCCGGCAAAATCGATACGGGCGAGTGGGTCCAGGCCATGGAGGGAGCGATGCGGGCGGGGCTGCATACCACCGCGACGATCATGTATGGGCACGTCGAGAACGAACGACATCGCGCGATGCACCTAGGTGTCATCCGCGACCTGCAGGACCGCTTCGGCATGATCACCGAGTTCGTGCCGCTGTCATTCGTGCATCAACAGACGCCACTGTTCGAGCGGGGGATGGTCGATGGAGGTGCGAGCCCCGCGGAGGATGCGCTCATGATCGCGGTCAGTCGGCTGTTCCTCGACAACATCCCCAACATCCAATCCTCATGGGTGAAGTACGGTGATGAGCGCGCACTCCAGCTGCTGTCATGCGGGGCGAATGACCTGATGGGAACGGTGCTCTCTGAGGAGATCACGAAGCGGGCGGGCGGCGGTCACGGGGAGTTCCGCAGCTTCGATCGGTACGTCGAGATGATCCGTGCCATAGGGCGACGACCCGTCGAGCGGTCGACCGACTACCGCCTGCGCCGACCGATCACCGCCACGGAGGGGCCGTACGGTCCCACACTGGGGCCGAAGGCTGACGGGACCCCGCTGCTCAGCTGACCGATCGCAGCCGCAGCGCGTTTGAGGTCACCGCGATCGTCATCCCTGCATCCCCGATCAACACTGCCGCCCAGATCGGGACCAGACCGAAGGGCACCCCCACGGCGAGCACCGCCTTCACAAGCAGCGCTGCGGCGATGTTCTGTCGGATGACACGGCGGGTCGCAAGGGCCAACCGCCGCAGGCGGCCGGTCTGGGCGAACCCCTCATCCAGCAGCGTGATGTCCGCCGCATCAATCGCGATGTCCGTACCACGGGCGCCCATCGCCACCCCCACGTCCGCGGCGGCGAGTGCGGGGGCGTCGTTCACACCGTCACCGAACATGGCCACCGTCGCCCCACGCGACTGATACGCCTCGACGATCGCGAGCTTCTCCTCGGGGAGCAGCCCCGCATGCACCGTGTCGACCCCCGCAGTCGTCGCGACCGCTGCTGCCGCCCGCTCGTTGTCGCCGGTCAGCATGGCGGTCGTCTGCACACCGGACCGCTGGAGGCTTGCGATCGTGTCTGCGACGGCCGGACGGGGCGTGTCCGCGAGCGCGATGGCACCGATCGGACCGGTGTCATCCGCGATCACCACGACGGTCTTGCCCGCCTCCTCCAGCGGGGCGACAACCGCGCGGTCGGGCCGGACGACGGGACCGACGACCTCGCCCGCATCCAGCGGGGTGACCGATGTGGGCTGGTCGAGGACGAATGCATCCGGCTTACCGATGCGATAGCGATCGCCGCCCACGGTGCCGGCGATCCCCACACCGGTGGTGCTCTCGACGGCGGTCGACCCTCCCATATCGAGCGATCTCTCGTCTGCCGCCGTCCTGATCGCCCTCGCGATCGGATGGCTACTATCGGACTCGATCGCCGCGGCGATGCTGAGTGCATCCTCCGGGGCCGTGGCACCGAAGCCCACCACATCCGTCACCGACAACATGCCCGTGGTGATCGTCCCGGTCTTATCGAACAGTGCGACCGTCGCATCTGCCAGCGTCTCCAGGTGGACCCCACCGGTGATGACGACCCCCTCCCGGGCGGCGGCGGTGATGCTGGAGACGACCGACACAGGAGTGGCGATCACGAACGCACAGGGGCATGCGAGGACGATCAGCGTGAGGCCATAGACGATCGCGGTCGACTGGGTGACACCCAGGATGGCGGGACCTGCCAGCATCGTGACCGCAGCGAAGGAGACGATCACCGGGGTGTAGATCCCCGCGAAGCGATCGACGAACTGCTCGGCTGCGGTGTCCCCCCGCTGGGCCGCATCGACCAGCCGGGTCACCTCCGCGATGGTGGACTCGGCCGCCGGGGCCGTCACCTCGACGGTGAGCGCACCGGTGTGATTGAGCGTCCCCGCGTACACCACATCCCCGGGTTGGACCTCCTCGGGCACGCTCTCACCGGTGATCGTCGACTGGTCGATCGCGGAGCTCCCCGTGATGACCCGCCCATCGAGCGGGAGCTTCTCACCGGGGCGGACCACCACACGGTCGCCGGCGGCGACACTGCTGGTGGGGCGGAGCTCGGTGCCAGTCGGCGTCTCGACGCGTGCCTCATCGGGCACGAGTGCAGCGAGGGCCCGTAGCGCACCGCGTGCGCGCTCCATCGAGGCACGCTCGAGCAACTCGGCGAGGCTGAACAGCACCGCCAATGTGGCCGCCTCGAAGTACAGGGCCACACCGTATGCGAGGCTCGCGACCCACGCGCCGATGATCGCGACTGACATCAACAGGTCGATGTCCATCGTGAGCTCGCGCACCGAGCGGAGCCCGCCACGGATGATCATCGCCCCACCGGTCATCGTCGCGACCAGAAATGCCACTTCGGCGACCGGCAGAGCCCCCACCGCGGCACCGACCACCCACTCGGCGACCATCCCCATCACGAGTCCGACGGCGGCGACGGCCGTCAGCACCGCCCGCCGACTCCGCCAAATCTCCTGACGGCCCGCCGCCAGCATGGTGCCGGTCGTCGTCTCGTCGGTGACGGGGTAACCCGCGGCCTCGACAGCCGCGCGGATCGCCGATCGATCGGCTGCCAGGGGGTCATACCGGACCCGGACCGTCCCGCTGGCAGGGCGTGCCTCGGGCTCCGCTGTCGGGGCCGCGCGTGTGATCGCGGCCTCGACCGTGGTCGCACAGCTGGCGCAGTCCATTGAGGGGACCGACAGCTGCAGCGTCCGACCCGCAGAGACCGCATGCCCTTCTGCCATCAGCCCCCCTCCGGTCCCCGACAATATGAACAGCACTGCGAGAAATGGGGGTTCTCTTACCTTATGCTTCACAATACTAACGCTCTGGATTAATAATTGCCCCAGTGGCTCAGCGGCAGCTCGCGGGTGTCGGCGATCGCCGCACGGATCGCATCGGCGTCCATCCCGAGCGGTCGCAGGATGCTGGCGGTCGCCCGGACCAGTTGCTCGCGGTAAAAGTCCACGTCGTACCGGTCGATCGGCTCGTGTGCGAGCGCGACGCGGTCGGCGCTGCCGGCGGTATCATCGACGACGACGAAGCGCACATCCTGGCCGGGGTACACCTCGAGGCCCGCAGCAGCGGCCCGTTCGAGTGCGGCGACCGTGTGCGTCCGCTGGGTGTACGCGCTTGCGGGCTGTGAGACGCGCGTGCGGATCACGAGGTCGGTGGGGTCGACTCCGGCTGCGAGGCGGTCGATCTGGGTGAGCAACAGCGCGAGCACCGCATCGGGATCGCGGGTGGCGTCGAGCCGCTCGAGGCAGGCGTGCTGGTGGTCGACGATGAGTGGCGGTGTTGATCGCTGGCGTGCCTCGATACCGCGTAGCTTGAACCCCGACCCGTCGGCACGCCTGCCGAAGTACCGCGTGAGGGTCCCGCCGGCACCGTCGGTCCGGGGCACGAACGCGACCCAGTCGTACGCCGCCTCGTACTCGAGGCGGATGCCGACGGCCGCCGAGATCGATGCAGCGACCGACTCGAGGTCGGTCTGGTCGACCCCATCGCGGGGGGTGACCCAGATGGAGTCGACGATCCCGTGCACGACGGTCCACCCGCCTGCCTCGAGCTGCTCCTTGGCCGTCAGCAGGATCTCGCGGGCATGCGCATTGATCGCCTCATGGCACTCGATCCGGCCGAACTTCGCGTTGTTGAACCCCTGGTAGCCGAAGCAGGCGACGAGGATCCACTTGAGTGCACTCGACCGACCCTCCAGCTCTTCGAGGCGGTCAGCGTCGGCGTCGTCCGCAGCGCGCAGGGCGGCGATCTCCGCCTTGATCGCATCACGGTCAGCGATCAGCGGCTCGAGGACGTCGACGAGGTACCCCCGCCGGTCACAGACGGCGTACCCCAGCTCGGGGACGTCGCTGCGGTCGGCGTGGCAGTCGCACCGGATCGCGTCGGGTGAGATGTTGTGTGTGCAGATGATGTTCGGGTACAGACTCGAGAAGTCCAGCTCGTACACCGTCTCGTGGAAGCCGGGGTCGGGCGCGAAGATGAACCCACCCCGGTCGGCAGCGTGGAGCGTCCGCATCGACTTGTAGAACTCCGGGCGCCAGGGGTGCCATGGTGTCAGCACATCGCGGGCGGTGGCCGCGCGGATCTGCATCGCGGTGAGCACGTTACCGATCGATGCCCATGCGAGTTCCTGCAGCGGCTTCCAGGACCGGCTGACGAGGTCGATCATCCCATCGAGGTTCGTCTCACGGTGGAAGAACGTGTTCGCGCGGTCGATGATGACGCGGCCGGGCACGTTGTATCGCGCGGGCGAGTGGCCGATGCGACCGTAGCTGTCGTACGTCGAGCGGCCGGCGAGCTGCTGGACCGGGGCATCGGGCAGGCGGCCGAGCCGGAGGTCGGGATGGTCGATGTGGTCGGCGAGCGCTACGAGTGCTGGGACGATCGCGGCAGTTGAGCAGATGAGGATGTCGGGGTCGACCGTGGTGAGGGCCTCCGCGACCGTCTCGACGATCGCGGTCGCACCCGTGACGGTGGTGCCGTCGACCGTGAGGGTCTCCAGGGGGCCGTCGCCGAGAGCGGTGGGGTCGGCGTCAAGCGTGCACCGCCGCAGGGGGTGGGAAGGGGTGGGGTCGGTGCCGGTCTCGAGGCAGTAGCGGAACTCCCGCGAGAGGTCGACGTTGTAGCACGCCACATCACCGACGGGGGCCGCTGCGTGGTCGTGGGCGAGCCGGGCGAGCGTGGGGATGTGTTCGACGTGGGTCGCATCGACCGCCACCACCGGCGAGGGACCGTGTCGGAAGCCGATGCGATGCTGCTCGCGGCTGACCCCGGCGACGTGTGGGTGCTGCTCGTACGCCGTGAGCAGCCGGCGGAGGTCGATCGACGCGCCCGCGCGCCGCGGGCCCACGTAGAAGCGCGGGGTGTACTCGTGGTCGATTGTGTGGGTGACGCCCCCGGCGGTACGGCGCCAGCGGACGAGGCGGCCATCGTCGAGATGGTCGATGTGAAAGACCATCTCAGCCATCCTCGAGGGCGGCGAGACGTGCCTCGAGCGCGGCGATCTGCCGCTCCTGCTCGAGGACGATGCTCATGAGCGCGGGCACCAGCGGGCGGGGGTGATTCAGCAGGCCGCTGGCGTCGGCGTGCGCACGCGCGTGGCCGAACAGTCGGTCGAAGTGCGGCTGATCATCCGCGCGCAGTCCGCGCCGATACGCTCCCCACCGCTGCTCGAGCGCGGTGAGGGTGTCGCGGTAGGTGGGGTTGGTCCGTCCCACGCTCACCACCCCGCTGCGGTGAGGGCATCGGCCATCGGATCGGGTGCGGGCGCCGCCTGGGTGTGCTGTGTCGGGGTGGTGCGCTCGGCCCCGACCGCCTGTGCCCGGGCATCGAGCAGCTGCTGCCAGTACGCCAGGGTGGTCTGGTAGACGCCCGCATGCGGGGTCGGGTACACCAGGGTGGTGGTCGTGTCCCCGCTGAAGCGCGGCCCCATCGTGGTGAGCTCACAGGTGAGGTGGTGCTGCGCGCAGGCGGCGACGGGCGCGGCGAAGCGGTCCGCGGCGGTGCGGGTGAGCAGCACGGCCGGTGCGCCGTGTCCGGCCAGCGCCGCGAGGGTGCGCGCGAGCAGCCGGCGGGCGGTCTGCGGGCCGAACGCATCGTCGTCACGGTACATCGCATCGACCGCCGGGGCGACGATGAGCGTGGGGTCGATCGGGGGCAGCGCGGTCGCGAGCGCATGATGCTGGGTGGCGGTGAACCCACGAGCGACGTGGATCTGCTCGAGCGACCGACGGCTGGGCGCCAGCTGTGCCATCGTGGTCGTCGTCGCGATGCCGGTCGCATCCAGCCAGACGATGGGGCCACCGGCGGTGAGCAGGTGGTCGAGCACGAGCGACTGGACCACCGGCACCCCCCGGCCACCGCGGATGTCGAGCAGCGTCACCCCGGCATCGAGCGAGGGCAGCAGCTGTGGTGGGGTCGATGGGGCAGCGTGTAGCGACCGGTTCTGTGCGGCTGCGGTACGGGGGTGGTCTGCGGGCATACCGAGGGGCGGGCGGCTGCCCCGATAAGCGACGGCGTGGCGTTTCCGGAAGTCCGCACGAACGCGTGGGTTCAAACCACCGCGGCGGCTGATATGCATCATGTGTGGGCGGACATCGCTGTTCAGCGACCCCGAGGCGCTCGAGCGACACTTCGGGGCCACCCTGCGCACCGACGGTGGGTACACCCCACGGTACAACATCGCACCTGGTGACCGACTGTGGACCGTCAGCGCCGCCTCACCGGAGACGATCGCGCCAATGCGATGGGGGATCGACGGCCCCCGCGACGGCACCCACATCAACGCGCGGGCGGAGAGCATCGACCGCCGACGGACCTTCGCCGAGGCGTGGGCGGAGCGGCCCTGCCTGGTGGCCACCGATGGGTTCTACGAATGGGCAGACCGGGGGCAGGGCCGCCGCCAACCGGTCCGCATCTACGATCCGACAGGCCCCTTCGCACTCGGTGGGGTCTGGACCACAGATGACGCCGGCGACCCCACCGTCGCGATCATCACGTGTGCGGCCAACGAGGTGGTCGCACCCATCCATGAGCGGATGCCGGTCGTCGTCCCTGACGGCGCGTACGATCGCTGGCTCCAGGGGTCGCCGACCGCACGCACGGCGTTGTGTGACCCCGCTGGCGGCGATGGGCTGAGCGCGGTGGAGATCTCGACCGCGGTGAACGACCCATCGAACGACAGCGCAGCGGTCATCGAGCCGCTGCGCGGGGCGCAAGCCGGACTCGATCGGTTCAGCTCAGGCGGGTGAGGCGACCTCGATGGCGAGGTAAGTGCGGTCGCGGCTGCTACCGCGAGACTCCAGTAGGTTGTACTGTGTCATCTTCGAGAGGTAACTCCGCACTGTGCGCTTCGTCCGCGGCTGCTCAACCGCCTCGGTGTAGCGGTCGTAGATCCCACCGGGCGACAACGGCCCCTCCTCAGCGATGATCCCGTAGACGGTGCGCTGATGCGGCGTGAGCGACTCCAGACTCGCCTGGGTGAGCTGTGCACGGGCGACACCTGCGGCGTCGAGGAGCTGCGCATCGGAGATGGCGTCGGTGCCCGCACGATCGGCCGCGGAGGCCGCTGCTCGCAGGATCCCGATCGCGAGCCGCGCATCACCCGCAGACGCGTCGGCGATGCGGAGCAGCTGGTCGTCGGTGATCGTGCCGGGGTCGAGGCCCCACTGGACGCGGGCGGCAAGGATGTCATGCAGCTGTTCGACGTGATACCGGTCGAGACGGATGTGCTCACTGGCGCGCAGCCGGCTGACGAGGCGGTCATCGATGCGGCTGAACAACTCCTCCTCGGTGTTCGAGATGCAGATGACCGCGAAGCTGGGCAGGTCATGCAAGTCGTAGATCACCCCGGTGTCCTCGAGCTGGTCCGCCTCATCGAGGATCACGACCCGCGGCGGGCCATCGTACCGCTGCAGTCGGTCCACAAGCACATCGTGGGGCGTCGACTGCCGGTGGATGTCCATCGTCTGTCCGAGGTCATCGAGGATCTGGTAGTGTGTCCGGAAGCGCGTGTAGTTGCGCCAGCAGTTCACGTAGGTGACCTCCACGTCGAGGACCTCCTCTCGCAGCTGCTCGGTCACGAACCGCGTGATGCAGGTCTTACCGACGCCACTCGAACCAGTCACCACGGCGGTCTCTGCAGGCTCGCCCTGGGTGATGGGTGTGAGCACGCTCGAGAGGTGAGTCACCTCGTGATCGCGGTGTTCGACCTCACGGGGCACGAACCCCGCGCGGAGCACGCGCGCATCACGAATCATACACAGACCGATGGTCGCAGCAGATTAATGCTCGACGGGTCGTTTCCGGAGTTTCCGGGATGAGCAGCGCACCCGGGCACACATTTCTATATCGCAATATACACTATAATATATATAGACTCGGGCACCAATGGGGCTATTCGGCTGTCCTGCGGAGGACTCTTCGATGGTCCAGAACGTTGCACCGCTGCTCGCGGAGATGGAGCAGGAGGACTTCTACCTCCTGTCAGGGATCGAGCAGGGGATGCGCGTTGCCGAGTGGGTCGACCGCCGTGAACTGCCGAAGCTGTCGGGGCTGACCCCGGAGGCGGTGACCTATCGACTGGACCGGTGTGCGAAGCGTGACCTGATCAGCCGGAAGACGATCCAGTACGAGGGATACACCCTCACTGCGGAGGGGTATGATACCTTGGCGCTGCACACATTCGCCGAGCGGGAGACGATCACCGGCATGGGTGCGCCCCTAGGGGTGGGCAAGGAATCCGACGTGTACGAGGTCGAATCCTTCCGTCCCATGGCTCTCAAACTGCACCGTGAAGGATACACCAACTTCCGGGAGGTGCTCCGGGAGCGAGACTACACAGCCACGAATCGACACGTCTCCTGGCTGTACACGGCACGCAAGGCGGCCGAGCGGGAGTATGCCATGCTCCGGCGACTGTATCCGGGGGTGTCGGTGCCACGACCGGTCGACCACAACCGGCATGCCATCATCATGAGCAAGTTCGAGGGCGTCCCCCTTTCCCGCGCGCGGTTAGAGCCCGGGCAGGTCGCTGGGGTGTTCGACCTCATCTGTGCGGAGGTCGAGAGGATGATCGCTGCGGGGGTCATCCACAACGACCTCAGTGAGTACAACATCGCGGTGGGTACCACCGGGGTGACCATCTTCGATTGGCCGCAAGCGCTCGAGCTGGATCATGCGAACGCACGAGACCGACTCGAGCGCGATATCGGGAACGTGGTACGGTATCTCCAACGGAAGTACCCGCGGACGGCGCCAGCGGTCGACCCAGCCGAGCTGGCTACGGAATTACTCCGATGAGGTGTCGCTTGTTGGTCATCTGTACACCGTATGCTGCGATATAGAATCATCACAGCCCATGGGCATTCCGAAGCGGTTTTACTCGCCACTTGGATGATGAGTATACTGACTGGCTCGCGGGGCACCAGCAGGCACCCGATCTGTTCGGGATGACATGTGGCGCAGATGCGCTGAATCGCAACGGCCCGCGGTGAAACCATGGGAAA
>Ga0209937_1000067_pt1 | contig 34797 bp, 47 predicted proteins | sample SalPon1_B_H2O_MG_FD_185699 | JGI IMG/M metagenome (GOLD analysis project Ga0209937, IMG submission 185699) | Salt pond water microbial communities from South San Francisco under conditions of wetland restoration - Salt Pond MetaG R1_B_H2O_MG... | ecosystem: Environmental > Aquatic > Non-marine... | reverse complement strand
GAAAAGAGGGAGAGAGTGACTGACGCTGGGCACAAGCGATTTCGAAAGCACCAACACAGCGGCGGCGCAAGAGGCCAAATTATCACCGAGTGGGATGGGCCTGAAAGCCATATTATCGAGGCTTACGTTGAACACATCCGATCCCTCACCCCTGCCGACGCCCAAGCCGCCCTTGACGCCCGCGACAAGCGGATCAGGGAAGAGGCTTATAAGCAGGGCGTTCTAGATGCAGCCAAGATTTGCGGAGAAGCCAGTCAAAAAAGCCTAGAAAAATACGGCATAGCCCCAACTATAAAATGCATCCTCGCACTAATCGAAAAGGGTAATACCGATGAGTGATGATATAATCAAAACAGTAGCCGCAGAGTGGGCCAGAATTGATGGGAAGCCATACGGAACAAACGATGACCCGTCTAACCAATACACCTCGAGGCACAACGCAAACGCCGAAGAATTGTTGCGCCGAACTGCACTCAAGGACCGCATCGAAACGCTGGAGGCAAAGCTGGCAGCATTTGCGGATGATAGTAATTGGTTTGACGTTTGCGAAGACGGTCAAACTTATGCGGCTTGGCGTGGACCTGCACATGAACCAGAGGAATTCGCCCGCGCCGCGCTCGAAGAACTTAAAAGCAGCTAAAAGCTAATCACCAACACCCCAACTCCCGGCCAAACTCATTGTGGGACAAGATCGAGGCCGCGTCACGATCCGATAGGCCATTGATTGACTGCGCGTCTAAGCGGATCGGCTTCCACCCTGCGCAGTCAGTCGCGGCCCCATTCATCTCGCAAGCGGTCACGAGCGTCAGAGCCATCATTGCGGTTGTCAATTTCATCGCGCAACCTTTCGTGTTGATATGCATTCTGCATTTCCTCTGCATCGCGCTCGGCATTGGCAGATGAGCGCCCCCTGAAATACGCCACCAGCAACGCTGCCAGCGCCGCCAACCCCGCGCCAATAGGCCCAATGATTAGATCAATCATTCTCCGCCCCCTTGATCTACAAGCCTGCCGATGACGCCGAGAAACGCCAGAGCAACGCCGCCAACGGCGAGCCACTCAGCCGGAATCGCGTCCCGCATGTCTTGCGGCACAGCCATCCATGATGCCGCTGCTGCCCCTTGAAGCCCAAGCGCTTGAACGGAAAACCATCGCCACGACTTCTTTGCATTCTTTACAAGCTTCATGCCTTGCCTCAATTTTCTGTAACCGGCTCAAATTCAGAAAGGATTAAAGAGTGATATTTACCTTCGCTATCCGCTTTTGTTACTGCTGTTTTTGGGTGATCAAACGGACCGCACTGCTCCCCCTCGCGATCGAACCAAGCGTCAATTTCAACAAACTCATCGCCGCTCAGGTGCGCGTAACCGGACCTGCGGTGAAACCCGATGACTTCCTTCATGCCTTGCCTCCAAAGATTGACCGCAGCGCTGCCAGAATCGCCCCCAGAATGCCGCTAGGCTTTTCTGCGGGCTTGCTCACTTTCGCCCACCATGCGCCTGCATCAAAGCCCGGACATTGAGTTGCCGCGCCGGGCATGTCTTTGTGACCGACGACCTTGGCATTCGGATAGCGCGCCAGCAGTTCGTGGATCACACGGATCATAGCCTCTTTCTGCGCGTCTGTGCGGGTGTCCAAGCCTGTGTTCGGATTAGACTTGTGAACACCGCCCTCAAAGCAGATGCCGATTGACGCGTCGTTCTCGCCTTTTGAATGCGCGCCCTGCTCAAACAGTCCCGGCTTGGTCAGGTCGCGGCCCTTTTCAACAAGGCCAGACTTGCGGATATACTTGTGATAGCCAATCTCTTTGAAACCGCGCCTGCGATGCATCTCGTCAATGTCAGCGATTGAAAAGTCAGACTCAACGGGGGTGGCTGAATAGTGAATTACGATCCACTTGACGTTATCGTCTGATCGGTAAGTCATTTCCCCACCTTTGCAATCAACTGCTTTATGTCGCCCTGTATCTCAGTCAGAATATTGTGAATGCGCTGCCGATCCTCCTTGGCCGCGTCAAGGTCTTCCTTGCGCTGGTTCCACAGCCGCTTAATCTCGCGCTCGTTTTGCAAGCCCTTGCTTTCAAGGCGCACAAGCCAGACCACAAATGCCACAACAGCAAGGGCAATTTTCCAGCTATCAGGGATCCAATCTGGCATGTCGGCCCCTTTTTATCAAAATCCGCGAACGCGCAACTTGGCCCAATCGCCATCCATCAGCTTTTTCTTGGCGTATTCGCCAAACTCTTTTGTGCCAATGGCAGCGCCGCATTCGCGCGACCACTGTTCAGCAATGACATAAGGGATACTGCCAGCACGGCGCATTTCAGACTTGCGATCAATCTCTGTATTTTGGGCGCGCTTGTTGGCTTCTAGGATCGGCTGCACGTCTTGACTTCGGATGATGCGTAGGGTGCCGTCGTTTTCAAACATCCGCTCTTTAATCATCGTCAAGCACCGCCTTTTTGGGAGCGCCTCGCACTTTTTCGGCAAAGCCAAGCTCAACCATCATGTCTGCGGTGTCTGCGTCAACATCAAGCGTTTCGCCTTTGGGTTGGGGTCGGCCATTGACCCACGGCTTGCGGTCTGTGGTGATTTTAATCTTCGGCATCATGCAAATCCTTTTGTGGTGAAAGGGGCGACCGAAGCCGCCCCGATCATTTCAAATTACAGCGAAGCGTCAATGTCGGCAATGACGCCGTGTGCCGCTTCGTTGTCCACCTGCAAGCCATACTCGGCGCTAATCAGGCGACGCTCCGAGTGACCTGTGCGAGCCAGTTCGGTTTGCGTGGTGTTCTTGAGGTAGCCCACGCGTGCGTAGGAAGGATCAAGAACAAACACGTCACGGTTACGCTGGAAGCGCGTCGGCACGATCTGCAATTCACCAAAGTCGCTGATATAAACGTCAATGGCCGCGTTGATCTTGCTGTCTTCGGCTTCCTTGAAGCGTGTCGCGTTGCCGTCGAAAGTGGAAATCTTCTGCTTGGCAGTCGGGCCAACCAGAACAATCGAAGGCTCAGCGCCTTCTTCCCAGCAGCTTGCGATAACCGACTTCAGCAGTGCCTCAGTCAGCGCGCGCTGTGTGCCGTCAGTGGCAGCCGCGTCGGGATAGCCAGCGTCGCCAGCGCCCGATGTGGTGCCGTCTGCGCCGCCGACGCCACGATCCACGTTGGTCTTGAGCCAAGCAGGCAGACCAGCGGTTTGACGCGCGGTGCCGCTTGAACCAGCCGATCCGGGCACGTTGTCCAGCAACATGCTTTCCATGTCACGCTTCATCTCTTTCAGCTTATAAGCAATCTGCTTAGCAAGCGTTTGAGCGTCACCCGCGCCGTTGACAGCATTCGAGGTGTCCGACACTTCAACCACCTTGTCCGAAATCTGAGCGTAGTTACCCTGACGAACTGCGTTGGTCGGTGCGTCGTTACCCGGCGATGCTTCGCCTTCAGCCACGCGGTTGCTGGTGTCAGTGTCAGCCAGCGAAACAACGCCCCATTCAAAGAAGGTGTTGTCAATGTTGCGGCGACCAATCGCCGTCATGAACGGCGTGTCAGTCGGGCTGATCGAAATCAACGCGTCTTGCAGGTCTTCGCGAATTGTCGAAACATCGTATGTCTCATTGGTATTGGCATTAACGGCCATAGTTTAGTCCTCCATTCAGGAAAGCAAAAATGATGCAACGTCATCGACGTTGCCGTTCTTCTTCATCCGAGCAGCCGCTTTACGCTGCTTCGCCACCTTCCCAGTCGTGTCAGACTTCTTGACGCCGGGCTTCACAACGGGTCGGGCACCTTTGGCTTTTTGCTCAGCCTTGCCTTTCCCCTTTTGAAGTTGCCGGTATTTCATCGCGTCAGCCAACACCCGAACCGCCCGCGCGTCCATGACTTGAGCCATTTCTTCTTGGGTGTATCCGTATGCTTCAACACCAGTTTGCACAAGCTGTTCCTTCATCTGCTTGCCCTTTTCAGGGTCAGCAAGTTCAGGGATCGCCTGCGTGAGCAACTGCGCCTGCTCAGCAAGATACGCCTGTTGGGCGCGCTGCTGGGCTTCGGTTTGCTGTTGCGTCATAGTCTGCTGTTGCTGCTGGAACTGTTGGTATTGTTCCATGCCTTCGCGATAAGCCTCCATCTGCTCAAAGTACGCAATCGGGTCGGAGTTCATTAACTCCTTCGACGGCTTACTTGGCATTTGGGGCGCGCCTTCGGTCTGAAGCTGCTGGAAAGTGGCGGCCAGCTTCTGCCGCTCCTCTTGCAAGGCTTGGTAAACCTGTTCAGCCTGTTTTTTAGACTGTGCAGCTTCCTCCATGCCTTTCTGGATGTATGCCTGTCCCGAATAAGACCGCTTTAGGTCGTCAAGGGTCACCTGCTGTTCTTGACCGTCTACCTTGACAGTAAAGACATCACCCGCAGGCTCCTCATCGCCGTCGGCTTCTTCGGCTTCATCATCCACTTCTTCGCCTGTATCGTCGGCGTCTACGTCATCAAGTTCTTCGGCCTCAGCTTCCACCGCTTCAGGCTGATCGTCATCAGTTACCTCTGCGGCATCGTCTTCTGCCACGTCTTGATTTTCTTCTGCCGGTGCCTCTTGCATCAGCATGTCTGTTACAGCGTCAATGCTGCCGTCTGGTGCAGTCGTGTCAGCCACGGTGCCGCTCCTCTTTCTTGTCAAGGATCGTGCCTGCATCTACGTCGGCTTGCAGGGCTTCCTCGATCCGGTTTAACGCACGCACCATTGCGTGCGCCTCCTCGCGGGATTCCATCTCGTCGGCCCCGCTGTTTACGAAAACGTCAATCTGACGGCTCCGCAAATCTGTCATGGCCTCCGTGAAGGCGTCGCTCTGCATCAACGCTTTGGCGCGTGAGGCGCGAACTTTCACGTCGTCCTTATTCATCACATGTCACCCATTGGATTGCGCGGCGCGGCTTGTTCAGCCTGCACGCGCGCCACATCAACCTGTGTGCCATATTTGCCGAGTATCTCGGCAACCTTGACGGCCAAGTCCTGCACCATCTGGTCGCGTTCTTGGTCGTCTTCCATAAGCATTTCTTGACGCTTGCGCTGCTCTTCGGCCATTGCCTTCTGGCCTTCCAGTTGCAGCTTGGCCATATCCACCTGCATGCGGCTCTGAGCCTTCATTTGCTCAGCGGCCATGTATGCTTGATTCGGATCGCTGCCGCCCTGTGCGGCCTGCTGTGCGGCCTGTGCTGCTTGCTGCATAAGCAGTTGCTCAGTTTGCGGGTCCATTGGCATAAAGTAGCGGCTGGCGTTGTTTACGCCCGACGTGGCCAGCATGTCAGCGAGCGTGTTCCGCATTTGCGTCATCGTGACCAAGCCGTTGCTTGGGCCATACGCCTGCCACATCTGCGTTTGGTAATTGAACACCTCGCGCAGCACGGCGGCCTTTTCCTGTTCGCGGCTGGTGCCGATCCCGACGTTGACCGACATATCCATGTCAGCGTTCCAAGCGCGCGGATCAATCGGCAAGAACTCATCATCCAAGCGGATCATCTTTTCGTCGTCAGCGTTCTTGATTATTAGGCCAAGCACGATCTTGAACAGACGCTTCATGCCGCCTTCTGCCAAGTTGCGTGCAATCACCTCAATCTGGCCAGACGCAGCCTCTGCGGTCGCCGCAACTGCTGTGGCAGATGCCGACTGCAAAACGTCAGGGTCTAAGCCCTGAGCGGCGCGTGAAATGCCTGTTTTGGATTCAATGCTTTGGTCGAAATACTGCAAGGCAGGCAAGGTGCTGCCAGCGGTAAACGGCACGGCCAGTTCGCGCATTGCGCCCGGTTGCTTAACCCGCACCACGCGGCCAATTTCGTTGTTTAGCAAATCGTCAATGTTGACCTGCCCGTCAACAATTTCAGTGCCGGGGTTGTTAGTCAGCGCCACGTTATCCAGCACACCACGCAGCATGGATGTGGCTGCGTCCTGATCGTAAATTAACAGATCAGCGATGCTGCGGCCAAAAAAGGCGTGCGGCTCTGGGTCCACCTCAAACACGCTGTAAGGCGCGGTGTCAGCCACGTCGTAGTCTAGTAGTTTGTAGCTACCGCCGCCCAAGATGAAGTAATACAGGCGCGGCACGCCCGTGCCTTCAATATCCATCTTCATATAGGCTTCAGTGACCAGCACCTTCTTCATCGACGGGTCGCGGGCGTCCTCGTCCTCATCGTCGTCAACGCTGTAGCCGCGACGCTCAAACTCGGCCTCGTCTGCCGTGGTGTCAGCGTCGGTGTAGCCGCCGAAGTTCATGACCTCTTCCATCTCAAACCCCAGCGCCACAAGATCACCAACGCGCATTTCATTGCGGTTGCCGATCACATAATAGTCATCAACAGACCGGGCGTTGCGATCCACAAAGAACTCTTCAGGCGGCACGCTTTCAATCTTGATGTCGCCCTTAGTGATGGTGCGGGCAATCTTGGCGCTGTGATACGGACGCTCAACCTCAACGCCCATTTCGTCAAGTTCAATCTCAATCGTTTCGGTGTGTTCAACCACCTCAACGTCATCCTCATCAACCAGCAGCGAAAATTCTTCATCGCTCAGATTGTCAAAGTCGTGAAACTCTACGTTTGGCGTCTCGTCGTAATACGCCTTGGCAATGCCAGCCTTTTTAACCAACGCGTCATGGAACACGTCTTGCAAGACGCGAAAGCCGTTGTTCTGGCCGAACTTGTAGCTTGCATACTTGGTGGCCATCTCAGCCGCCTGCACATCTTCTGGGCCGTTCGGCACAAACTCAACAGGCTTATCTGTTGCAGTAAAGACACGCATTAAGCTGGGCTTAATCGCCCGCACCGCGTCGCGCACCTTGGTAGCCACAACACCGCTTCGGCCATCCTCATGGCCAAGATCAACGTCGCCATCAAAATACCGCTGCGCCTTAATGCGCTCAGGCGCAATGTCGCTGTCGATAAAATCCACGGCATCGTCAACGGCCTTGCTGACGATCCCCTCGATCTCATCTTTAGTCATTGGCTTTGGGCGCATGGTGCCTCCTTATGTGTGCCAGTATAGCAACATTGTGGTATTTTGGCCATAGGGTTAGCGGGATTGGTCAGCATTGTCTAATTGCGTGGAAATACCGCCAGAAACATAAGGTGCTAACGACTTTAAAATTCGTTCCGAGTTTTTAGGAACTGTTACGTCCATCAATAGGCTTCGAAACAAAACAGGGTCTTGCACCGCGTCTCTAAGCATCTGTTGCGCTTTGTCATTTGTTACGCGCTCCAAAACCCGCTGCACCCGAGACGAAACAATTTGCGCGCTTTGCAACCCGCCTGCAAATCCTCCACCCATTTGCGCGCCAGCACGTGCGCCCAAAATACGGCCATAAACAGAAGCCAACGCGTTTGTCGGGCGATCTGCCAAAGCATCAACGCCTGCCCCGCCGCCGCGCGCTGCGTCCAACTTTCGCAATTCCGCTGCAATAGCGTTTAGGCGCGTTTTTTCTGGGTTGCTATAAACCTGTCCCATAACCTTTTGAACGTCTGGATTGTCCAAAACTTCGCGCAATTTTTGGCCTTGCAAAATTTGACCGTTAGGCGTGCGAGTTGTGGCTTGCCCCATCAAGTAATCAGAAAAAGCACCCTTAAAGCCTTCAATAGCTTTGCCGCTTTGGTCCTTGCGGGCCTGTTGCAATATGCTTTTTGCCATTTCCTCTGGGCGAGACGCTCGAAAGATTGTTTGGATTGCCTCACTTGGGCGCGCCTCAATAAACCGCGATGCCGCTGACTTTGAAACGCCTTTTTCAAAATCTTGCCCCCGCGTTTGCGCCAGCTTGGCACGCTGCTGTTGGTCTACCGCAGATTGGAACGTGTCTCGCAAATACGGGAAGCGGTCCAAAATCTCACGGTTTTGGTTTAAGAACGTGGTCGCTTTTGATTGGCTGAAGGTGTCGCCAGTAAACACACGGTCGTTAAATGCGTTAATCATATATTGCTCAACTGCGTCATCTACGGCGTCCGTGTCAGCGGCGCGTCGAATGTCCTGCGATCCAACAAGCGCTTGCGTGCCGCCCCGCCCGACTGCGCGCTCAAGCGAAAGCAAAGGATCAACTTGTTCGTCACCGTCAACGGTTCGCTTTAGAAGTCGGCCAACTGTTCCACGGTCAAACACTTCATGCATTTCTCGGCTGTAAGCGCGCGCCTGATTAATTGTGCGGCCAATTTCTGTTGACCCGTCAATCGCACCAAGGTCTTGCAAGATGTTGTCCGCCACAAGGTTCGCAATTCTGGCTCTGTTCCTGTTCTGGTCAGTGCCAGCCATTGAACTGCGGGCAATGCGCCGCAATTCGGAATATAAGCCGTGCATTTCTGACACTGTTTGCGCGTCAGGTTGCGCTGTAAGCTGCTCAACTACGTTTGGAATGTCGCTGCGCTGCGCCCAAGGGGTGGCGTCGATAACAGACTGCGCAGCCGATTTACTGCCCTCTGCCGAAACTTGTGCGCCTTTAGGCACTTGGTTCCAAAGCTCTTTTTCTTGCGCAAGCGCATCAGCTTCGGCTTCCCGAATTTCTTTAGCGACAACTTCACTGGCTTCCGATGGTGTCATATTCGCCAACGGGCGATTTTCTGATGCTCGACGCGTGGCACGCTCCACCATTAAATTAATATTTGACCGCGCTCGCTCTTGCCGTTCTGCCAAAAATGCCTGCGCATCTTCTGGTCGGCTGCCTGTCGCCATCAAGTCGCGTGCGCGTGTTTCTGCGCCAAACCGCTGCGCTTCAATAGCTTCGCGAATTAACGGGTCTTCACGCATTGCACTTTGTTCAAGCGCCAACAAGTTGGGGTCACCGGTCTGCTGCGCTGGTGAAAGGCCAATTTCAGTTTCTGGTCGGATCATCCGGCCTAATTCTTCTGACCGCTCAGCGCCGCCTGCAAGCTGTTGCAAACGCTGCTGCGCAACCCCTCGCGCGCCGCGCTCAGTAAACGGTGCAATCTCTCGCTGCACAGCGCGTCCAATCGCCCTTGCGCCGATTGCGCTTGGTGTAACGCGCGGGGCCGCCGCAACGCCTGCGCCACCTAGAACGCCGCCTGCAATTTCTGCAACAGACTGGCCTACTGGACCAGCGCCAGCCATTCGTGCAGCTTCGCCTGACCCTTCGCCAATGCCACCCGCCGCAGCTTCTGCCAAAAGCCCGCGAACTGTGTTTAATCCTTGCGATGCAGATTGAGCCGCGCCGCCAATAACTCCGGGCGCTGCTTGCAGTGCGCGTGCCGTTGCACCCGCTGGAAATGCCGCGCCTGCGCCTAAACCAACGCCACGCGCAATGTTTTGGCCGATACCTTCTGGTTCAACGTCAGCCACATTTACGCCAGCGGCCTCCATGCCGCGTGCAAGGCCAGTGCGGGCCGATCCCGTTGTCATTTCGGGCATTCCAATGGCTTCGCCAACAGCTGGCGTGTCAAGCGGGTTGAAAAAGTCAACAAGCCCGCCAACAGTTTCAGAAATGCCTCGGTTGACCTGCGCCATTGCGCCTTGCTCGCCAAAGAACGAACGATCACCTTGCTCTGCTTCTTGCGGCGCGGCACTTTGCAGCCTACGAATTTCCTGCGCAAACATGCGCGCGTCTTGCGCGGCTTGCTCGTCGCCCTGCTGGGCTAGGGCGTCAGCTTTCATAAACGCGTCTTGCAGGCGGTCTAAATCGCTCATTGGTAAGCATCCAATCTGTCAGCAACGTCTGGTCGAATGCCAGCGCCAGAACTTGCAGGCCGCAAAGCATTTTCAAGCGCAATGTAATCAGCAAGCAATGGTTCAAGCTGGGCTAGGCTGGCACGCGCTTGCGTTCTTTGCGCAGATGAAAGGCCACCCTCTCCAGCCGCCGCACGAGACGCTGCATCATAAGCCTGCTGAACCATTCGGCGCATTGCTGCTGCTTTATTAAGTGCAGCCTCTGGACCGGTGGTAAGTTCTGCGGGCTTGACTGTCATTGCCTCAATACGTTCGCGGGTAAGGTTTGAGGGTCTGCCCGGAAATTCCGCTGACAATGCCAACATGCTGCGCGTTGAAAGGTTGTTCAACTCTTGCTGAGCGCGACCAATTTCTGGCGCGGCTTGCCCCATGCCAACGGCGTCTGTGATTGCGTTCAATGCCGACGCGCCAAAACCAGACGCGCCCAACGCGCCGGAAACATTTGTTTCGTCAAAAACCGCACTTGGCTCAACATTCCTAACAGTTTCAACCGTTTGTTCTTCAACAGTTTGGCCAACTGCTTGCCCGGTGGCAACGTCAATGACTTCTGCTCTCTGTGTGTCTGGGTTGCGGCTAATACGAAAACGCCCGTCCGTAATACCAATGGCAAGGTTTCGATCAAGGCCAGTTTCAACAAGACGATTGATTTTTTGCTCTGCCGCTGAAAGGTTATTACCTGCGCCGCCACCAAATACTCGGTTCATTGCGTCTTGAGGGTCAAGTCCTTGGCTGACAAGAAACTCATAGTTTCGACGGTCTGCCGTGGCATCACCGCCCCGCCCCATCTGCGCCATCTGGCTCATAGCCTCGCGACCGTATCCAGCCTCAGCCATTTGAATAATCTGCGGCGGCGCACCCATGTTTTTCAACGCTTCAAGCGTCCTATTCTGCTGCGCCTTTGTCTGCGCCTGCTTACGCCGCCCTTGGATACGATTAGCCGACAATTGCATCAGCCCTTGGTTCGGGTCAATCGTCATGCCTTGCAGCGCAATGGCCAAGCTGTCGAGCGCGTTGCCAACTCCGGGGCGCTGGAAGAACGGCACCTTTTCCTCTTCGGCCTGCGGTGCCGCCCGGCCTTGCGTTGACATCGTGGGCGTGCCTGAAACGGGTTGCGGTTGTCGTGCCATGTTTGTGCCTCCGGGTCGTCCCGTAACTCCTTCACCGCTACCTACGGTTCCGAAAAGGTGGTCGCCAATCTTGACGGTGTTTTGCATTGAAGACATCCAAGACGGCTGCGAAATATCCGGGTTCAAAAAGTTTAAAGCGCCGCTTGTCGGGTCTTCATATTCGCCGCGCATTACTGTGTCCGCGACGCTGTAAGCCGTTTCGCTTGGCTGCAATCTATTTAGATCAACGCCTTGTTCGCCGCCCGCGTAGCCTGTAATGCTGTTGGCTGGGCTGAACTGACCCGGCGCAAGCAAAACGTCTTTGAAAGTGTTACCGCCGTATCCTTGCGCTCGGCGTCGATTGTCAATCACTGACGCAACTGCGCGCATACCTGTTTCGCCCTGATTGCCAGCCTCGGCTTGGATCATTCGGGCAAGCAATTCACGCTCGTTGTTTAGCAAGCCTTCCATCAGCCAATCGCCTCAGCACGACCGCCGTAATCAACGCGCAAATAGCCGTCAGCGCCGCGATGCACCAAGTGCGGGTGCGTCTCTTGCAACTCGTCGGCCATGACGCCAACTGTCGGCTGGTCGGGATGCGCGATCCGCTCGCCCTCGTCATTCCAATCCCACGAATAGAACTGGATGCCACCGCGCTTTTCAAGCGGCTTGACGTTGGTTTTAAGGCGCGGGTCGGACACGAAAGGCGCTGCCACCGACGCCCCAAGGCTAAGATAATCAAACAGCCCGGGCTGCTTGGTGCTTGTTTGTGTCTGTTGCCCCATGTTGCCAGCCGATACAGCCGCAATGGGAAGCTGCAAAGACGACGCCGGTGCGTTGGTGAATTGCGAATACTGCTGACGCGCAGCATCCATTAACTGCTGATTCAGCGCCTGCATGGCCAAGCCTTGCTGCTGTTGTTGCTGGTTAATCGTATTCGCCTGACCAAAGCCAAGGTTGCCAATGTTGGCATATTGCTGCGCCGCGCTCAGGCCGATGTCCTGCTGGTTTTGCGCCGCGCTTAGTGCCGTGTTGAAACCTTGCGCCCGCTGTTGTGCGAACGTATCCGCCGCCTGACGCGCAAAGCCCTCGTTCGTCATGGCCTCAGCAACGCCCTGACGCGAGCCACCAAAGGCGCCAGCCTGCGACGCCTGTGCGCCAAGCGTGTTCGTTGCCATCTGGCGCTGCCGCTCAATGTCTTGCTGAGTGCGGTCAATAACCTGCTGCTGATACGGGTTTTGGAATGCCTGAATGTTTGGCCCCATGCCAGCCGCCATTGTGCCAGCCATGCCAGTGCTTACGCCCTGCGCGGCTTGCTGGAAGGCGTTGGGTGCTTGGCCAGTCTGTGCCGTCTGTTGTGGGTTTCCTGCGCCTGCCATTACTTACCTCCTCCGCTTCCACCGGGGCCATCATTCCCCGCAGAGCCGTCTGGGTTAGGACCAGCAAAGCCGCGCCCGCCAATCGTACTTGCCTGCGGGCCACCACCATCAACCATGTCACCAAGCCCCCGGTGGAAGCGGAGGAGGTAAGTAAGGGCAGCCGCAGTTGGTTGAGCGGCCTGACGCCCCGAAAAGCCGCCTTCGCCATTAACAGGGTCCATGAAATAGTTTGTCATAGCCTCATATTGGGCAGGGGACCGCGCTTGAAGTTCAGCCAATGCCTGCTCATAAAGCGGCATGGTTGAATATCCTTGAACGCCGCCAGCAAAAGTTTGCGGTTGCGGCGAAATTTCTTGCCCCGTCGCTGATTCTAAACCATACGCATTTGCCGCTGCGCTGGTATTGCGCATCGCCGCTTCTTGCATTGGCGTCATTGCCGCAACAACAGGCCCCGAATAGGGCGCTGGCCCAAAACTTGATATTTCTTCAGCCCGCGCAATGTTGCGCCTAAGAGGCTGCTCCAGATAATCTGGAATTTCAACTTGTGTCGTTTGGCTCCCGCCTTTGCCGCCGCCAGACATGGCAAACTCCTAAATTTGTTGCCGTAAAGTATCACAGTTGCTCATTTACAACAAGCCGCCTAAAGCGGCATAGCCATGCAGTGATAACTTCTTTCCCATCCATACTTCTTTAAGACCCGATCCCACCCAGATCGACCAGCCATTGTAAAGACTGTGCAGCCCATTGATCTGCCGAACGCAGAAACACCGGGCAACATTTCCATAATTTCGCGGCGATTGCCGCCCGCTAGAAAACAGTGCAGCGCTTTTTTCCGAGGAAACGTGATAATTTCAGTTATCACGATGCTGTCGCCATTGGGCCATGCCTGCATTTTTCCCGCCACAATCGCTTCCACCACGTCCTGAAACACATGCGTGCCGCTGCCATATTTTAGCGCGGCCTCAATTTGATCTTGATAATCTTCTATTGTTTTCATGCCCTGATCCGCGTAACACCCAGCGTGGTAGACGGTGCCGACGGCGCATATGCCGTGGCAGGCTCGGCCTTTAGAAATCCGTTTGTGCTATCTGTCGCCCACATGACCTCAATGTAATCGCCCGCGCCCACCTCAAACAAGACAGACCGGCTCACCACGGTACTGGCATCGTTCTGGTGCAATTTTGCAACAATGGTCGATCCGGTTACGTCTGTCCCGTTAATTCGCGGCCAAAACCGAAACATAACCGTGCTGCCCGACGTGGATGAAATTTGCGCAGTGAAGGACAACAAGTAAACGCCACCCTCCTCAAACACGATCCGCTCAGGGTTTGTGCCATCGCGCGATATACCGTCTGACCAAGGCGGGGCGTCATATGTAATGCTGTACGCTGTATTAGTGGCCGCCGCCGTGATGTCCGCATCTTGACTAAACTGCGCAAAACCATTGGCAATGACAAGTTGGCGAAATTCACCGTTAAGAGACACCACCGGATAACCATTGTCGCCATCCCACAAAAACACGCCGTCCTCTGACGGGTTGTCGCCGCCTTTCAAAAACCTGATCTTGTCCGAAGTTCGACGCAAAAACGCCGTCAGGTTCTTGCCCCAAATACGCAAATCAGGGCCAACCGGCGGCAAAACGGGAGCGGTCATCTGCCACCCCGCGAAGTCGCCTCAATGCGCATAATGCCAGCCTGCCACTTGGCGAGACGCTCACCCTCAACCCGCATTCTGATCTGGCGGCCCGAAAACCGAACGCTAGTCGGATTGGCCATAGTGTATGGCCCGTAGCTGCGCTCGGTATCGTTGGGGTGAAACCGTGTCTTAAATGTCACACTCACATCTTCTTGCGCCTTTTCATCAGGAATAAGCCGCGTGACCGACATAATTTGGTCGCCCTGCCCAATGCTAACTGGTCCTGTTTCCGCATAGATGCTCGCGCCGTCGTAGTTCAGGCCGACCTCATGCTCAATCAGGTTCCCGCCTGTATCCACCATGAATGGATATTTGAACACGCCGCGATCCGCGCCACATGTGCGCGACAACTCACCCGTCATCCAATGTCCTTCCTTGAAGTCCAAGGCAACGTAACGATCAATTTCGTTTGACGCGCTAGACGGATAAAACCACCAGACCTCGCCCTGCTGCCCCAACGTCATGGCCCACGTTTTGCTGATCTGCGAGGGGTTCAGGTCACTAAAGACGTAATCATGCACTTCGCATGGGATTTCCTGAACGGTCGTGCCGTCGTACAGGAAGAAACCATTTGGACCCATCCAAAACACGCCGTTGTCTGTCGCAGCAAACGCGCGCCGCGCAATCAGTCCGCAAGACGTTCCGACCTGCTCAAAGCCAAACACAAACGGCGGGCCAATGTAGTTGGCGCTGTGCGCGTCAATGTCGGTAAGGATCAAGGCTTGACCGCGCGTCTTGACGCCCGCCATGATCTGCCCACTGGTTTGCAACTCAATATCGCCAGCCTCGTTGGTCGCGTCTGGTGCCCACAGCGTATTATTCTCGCGGTCGCACCATTGCACCTTACGCGGCTCACCACCCGCGCCAAGGGCAAACAGAAACCGCTCTTCAGTTACAAGCAGGCTCAGATTGTCTGTAGGCGCGTTTGCAATGGCTTGCGCTGGTATTGCAGGGTCCAGCTGCCACTCCCAAAGCGTGCCGTCGTCAACACTACATCCGACAAGGTATTCACCCCAGTTATCCAGCGCCCATGTCGTGGCCTCTGAATAGTTGCCATCGTCAGGCCGCGAAACGCCGTAATAGCTAGTTCCAAAAAAACTGCCGCCGTAGCCCGTTTCAATCTCTGCGTTTAGCCGTCCAGCAACTAGCGTCGGCGGTGTGATGTCGCTCACGACGTTTGAGGCGCTCATGACATACAGTTTGTCAAACGCGCCTGCGGCCACCCACCTGTCGCCGCTGTTGTCTTCCCAAGAAATCATGGCGCGCGGCGTTGAGTCAAAAGCAGACGCGACACGCTGACGCCAGCCGCCGATGGGGCGAAGTGAGCCATCCCGCCACCGCACTAAAGACGCCTCGCGCCAGCGGCCAGACGCCTCGTAGTCTGTGCCGTTTGCGTAAACGCCGGGCGGTATATCAAGCGGGATTAGTGGCATTCAATTCGCCTCACAGCTTCATGATATATGCAAGGGCGAGATAGGGGGGCCTGTTCTCGTGCGAAGACCCACCTCCTGTCGAGCTAGTCGTGCCGCTGAAGGTGTGGTTGTGCGAGGCGTCAAAGTCCGCGCGGTCAAACGCTCCGGTAGCGCCTGTGTTATCAACAAATAAGCCGGGGTCAGAAACAGAGAAAACGCCCGATCCGGCCCTGATGCCACCATCAACAAAAATTTGCCCTGTCAAACTCCGAGTGCTGGTTGTGCCACTGAAGCTGTGGTTGTGAGACGGAATTTGACTGGTCGACAGCGACACGCTGTTCGCACCGCCGGTTGCGTTGACACTGTAACTGTCCCCAGCGCCAACCACGAAACGGTTCCGCAAATCGGGCGTGCCGTTCGTGCCGTCGCAAAGCGCCCAGCCGCTCGGGATGCTGCCGATACTGCCCGACCACATGATGATGCCACCGGAGGGGACATAATGCGTTGACGCGGTATTCAACTCAGCCGCCGTGGCATCAACCGCCGTGCCGCTGATCTTCCAGCTTCCCGCAGTCAGGTTAGGCGCAATGGCGGTAGACCCGTTCAGCGCCGCGTAGAGCGTGCTGTCAACGCTGTCCCAATTGGAGATCAGCTTATCGCCCCAAGTATCCTCGCTGGCACCCGGTTCGGGCTTAACAAAGTTGTAGTTCGTTGTAAGTGTGTCCGCCATTTATGCCACCTGTGTCCAATCTTCTGGCGTGTCCGCCTGGTCCGTCCAATCGCCGCCCGTGTCGGCTTGCTCAGTCCACACCTCGTCCGTATCGGCCTGAACGCTCCACTTAATCGCGCCTTCTGCCGTGAAGGATACCACAGATGCAAACTGCGCGGAACCTGTGCGGCGGCGCTGCGGACTTGCTGTGGTCTCTAGCGCAATCGCCGATGTGGCGGATGCATTGACCGTGAATGCGCCCTTGGCCGTTGCCGATGACGAAATGCTTGCAGCAGCGTTTCCTAGCAAGATGACATTGCCGCTTGCCGATACCGCAATAGACGCTGCGACAGTAGCGCCGCTGCGCTTTATTATGTTGGCCGTTGAAAGCGTTGTCGTTGAAATCGCGTCAGCAGCAGAGCCAAGCAAAATGACGTTGCCGCTTGCCTGCGTCGTAGCCAAAATCGGGACGTTGGCTGACGCAAGTTTTGCGTCGCCTACGGCGTAGCCTTCTTCCCAGTATTCCGGCTCAACGTAATACGGCAGCGCCATTGATGCTTACTCCCAAGGCACCCCAGCAACAGTAGCTGGTGCCTTCTGGTCTTCGATCTGCTGCGCGAGGCGGGCTTCTGTTTCAGCCTTGTCGAAATCCTCTTGCGCCCACAGCCAGCCCAAGACATCCGCCTCGGTCAGTTGGTCAAACGGCACGAAGTCCGGGGACTCAGAATCAGGGGTGAAGCCCTCAGAGCCATAGACAGTGGCTGTGTATTCGCCGTCTTGGGCAGAAACGCGCCAGTGGCAGACGATCACGCCTCCTGTGTCTGTTTGGCGTTCGAGTTGGGCGATGGTCCAGTTGTATTCGATAGCCATCATTCGGCTCCTTCCAATGTTTTTTCAGGCTCGGTAATTACCCGCCCGTTTTCATCTGTCCATTCGGTGTCAATCATGTGCTGGTCATGGCGTTCACCAATCACAAGCCACGATACTTCATCAACGCAGGTAGGGTCTTGGGCTTCAATGGTCAGGATGTTGCCGGAAACCGAACCCCGGACCTGTGTCCAACCGTCCTCATTCGTCGTGAAGCATTGGACATTGCCGTTCAGCGCCGCAAAGGTGCCTTGGGTCATACGACCTGCTTCATCAAGGTTCACGGTCGCCTGACCATCTACGAGCGTCACCTTGCCGCGATATAGGTTGTCTGCCTGCGGGCCTTCAACAAAGCTGTGGACAAGATGGTGCGTGTCGGGCTTTATCGGGTGGTCGATCTTAAATGAGCCGGAGTTCTTGGACAGTGACCCGTCCACATCAAGCGTTGCACTAGGCGAACTCGTCCCAATGCCCACGTTGCCGCCGTTAGCTTGAAAGAAGCTGTTGCCCCCACCGCACGTTATTACGTGGTCTGTGTTAGTTGTCCCGTCTCCTGAATGAAAGCGAACAATACAGTCGCTTGTTGTATTGGTTCCACGGAAGAACCTTACCCCGCCTTCAGTATCAGTCAGGTCGGGGAAGTCGAAATCCAGTAGAGAGTCTTGATTGCCACGACGAACACTAAGTTTAGAGGGACTATCTGTAAACGCAATGTTGCCCGTTATAGTCAAAGCCTCCGAGGGGCTGCTCGTCCCAATGCCCACGTTGCCTGATGAGTCGATGCGCATGGCTTCTGATCCGGCTGTATCAAAAGTCATCACATCACTAGGGTTTGAATACTGTATGCGGCCTTGTATTTCAGACGTTTCGTTGCCAAAGTTTATTCGAGGTGAGCCAGCGTCATTAGTTGATAAGGTTAAAGCTACACTACCCGCTCGTTCCACAAGAAGTTCTGAGGTGCTATTTGGCGACCAAGTGCGTCCAGAAGATGATTCAATAACCTCAAGCGTTGCACTAGGCGAACTCGTCCCAATGCCCACGTTGTTAGTAGACGCATCCACAAACAGCGTGTCGGTGTCCACGGTCAGATCACCTGAGAATGTGCCGGTTGTCCCACTGATAGCCGCAGGGGTGCTGCCGCCGATTACAGTTCCGTCGATGGTGCTAGTGTTAATTGCCGTTCCGTCAATCGAACCGCCGTTGATGTCGGCTGTGGTGGCGGTTACGCCAGCGAATGACGGGCTGTCCGTGGTGGCAACGCCTTGGTCCAGAGCCTTAACAACGGCCTCGTCGGTCAACTCACTATCCATCAGAGCGCCAGCGGCGGTGACATTGGCCGTGTCGGTTACGTCTGCCCCAGCTTCGATGCCGTCGAGTTTTGACCCGTCAGCCCCCACATCACGTCCGTCTACTGTGGCACCGTCAATGGTGCCGCCGTTGATGTCTACTGTGTTGACAGTCAGGCTTGCAGCCGTGTCACCGCTTTGCAGCTTGTCGGTGTTCAAATTGGTAAAGTTGTCGTCAACCTCGTCGTGCGTGAGGGGCGATCCCTTACCGGCGCGTGTTGTGATCGTGGACATGGCTATGACACCTTTCTAGAAAATTCGCCGTGAAACCTTTGTTGCGCGGCCAGTCTTGCAGCGGCGGCCTCTTCCAAAGTCTCGTGGTAGCCAAGATGCTTGCGCTTACGACCGAGATTTATGTAAGCTTGCCAAGCACTTCTGCGCTTGTTGTAGCTTACACCTTTGATCCCAGAGGCGCTGTCTGAACGAACTTTTTGGTTAACTAAATTTTGCGACGGGCTAACTTGGCGTAAATTTTCCCACTTATTATTCAACCCGTCACCATCAATGTGGTCAATGTACTTTTCAGGCCAACTCCCAGTCTGAAGCAGCCAAGCGATCCGGTGCGCTTTGTACCTTTCGTTAAATATAGATACATTTCTATAGCTGCAATAATCTTCATTACGCGCAACAGTCCCGGCCTCTTGACCGACTTTAAACGAACCAGTTGTTATTCGCCAAGTCAGCGCTCCCGTCTTGGGGCAATAATTAAACAAGGCTTTTGCAAGCTGGTAATCTATCATGTCGCCACCTTTTGTGCTTTGGGTTGGTGACATAATGTATCAATCCAGAGTCATTTGCAAGCTTGAGGCTGGGATTCTAAAAACATCATCCGTGTTGATGGTCTTGGACGCGGTCAGCGCGGCGTGGGCAATCAAGTTGCCCGCAGTGCTGGCATCGTAAACGCCAATGTGCGTGATGGTTCCCCAATCAGCCGTCGCCACAGGCCATTCAACCGCAGCCGTTGTAGTGGCCGCGTCGCCCGTCACGCTGAAAGTCGCGGCCTCACGAACGTATGATCCGCCAGACACCTCAGTGCCGCTGTCGGCGTCGGTCGGGTCAGTGGTGAACAGACCAATATACCAAGCCGTTGGGCGTGTGACAGACGTGTCTGTAAAAAGCCATTCCAGAACGTCCGTTTCAAATGTATTGCTCAGGCTCATGTCAGTAACTCCTAATCATCATGCGCAGCCCAGTGCCGCTAAAGCGTGCCTTGTCGCTTTCCGTGTTTGCTGCATCGACCGCCGATTGATATAGCGCCGCCCATGTTTGCGCCCGCGCATCATCGTCAAGGTAAGGCGCGCTGTGGACCAGTGCGCCGTAAAGGTAGATGTCGGGATACTTGCGCAGCAGCCAGTTGTCGGTGTTCGTGTCGCTCAGAGCCGGAACATCTGCGTAGTAAACCAGTTCAGACGTATAACTTTGATCGGGGGTCGGAAAAAACTCAATCTCGCCTGCCGTGATAGCGTAAAAGCAAGGCCGCCCACCTGCTGGACCTTGCTCGCGCAACTGCGCCATGTCGTTCTGGCTGATCAACTCCAAATCAGACGGCGGGTTGTCTGTAATGTGCAAGCGCACAGTTTCCAGCCAATCGCCGGGCGGGGTGCTGTAGCGCGTGTCAGCAGTGGCGGTTGATCGCTTCACCATGTTGAAGTGCCGCAGTTCGCGGTTGATCCGCGCCTCGGCCAAGCTAATGAATGTCGGCACGACCGACGCAAGATCGTCGCGATTTAAAAAATCTGCAACGGCGCTTTGCAACTCGCTGTAGGTGCTGATGCTCATGCCTTTTTCCGCTTCTTCGCTGTTTTTGCGCTATCCTTAAACGCCTTGGCAGTAGGCGCGCCCTTACTGCCCGGCGCGAGCATCCGCTCGCCCGATCCGGCTTTGATGCGGGCACGCTTTCGGTGGATATTCTTGTATAGCCCCTCGCCCGGCATTACTTATTGCCCCGCAAGCACTTGCCAGCCGCCGTGCATTTGCGCGGCGTTGGGCAGCCTAGACAAGGCGTGAACTTCTTCGTCGGTTTTTTCATTTCTTGCGCCCTTTCCCTTTGCGTTTGCATGGCATTATAGCAATCCTCCTAGATATTGGCGAATTTCATCTTCGCGTTCCTGTTCGGTTGGCTGGGTTGCCAAGAGGCCAGCGCCGCCAACACCTGCGCTTAGATTGCGAAGGTGCTTTAGGCGCGGGTCAAAGCGGGCGAAGCGGCTGCGGATGTTGGCGGGGTCAAAAATGGCATACTCCATTCCTTGCTCCGCGTAATCAGCCCCAACAGACCGCGCCTTTTCTACATCTTCTGTCGTTACGTTGCTTGGGAAGCCGGGCGTCATTGGGTCACCAGCCATTCGGAACTCAAAAGGCGAAACACGATTTGTCATCCGGGCCATGATCGGGATGCCAACCGCGCCTTCTTGATTGAAAGATGATAAGTTTTCATTCGTTGCTAAGTTTAAAGACGGGTCTGGCGTGGCCCAAACGGCCTGCCTGTTTTGGCGTTCAGGAATTTTAAACGACGTAATGTCTTGCGGCCCGTAGTGAACAAGCTGCGAGTTCTCTTGTTTATTAATTTCTGCAATCGGATCGCGCCTATTGCGGCCTGTTGTAGACCCCATTTCCCTCGCCCGCGCCATCCGTGACGCCTCGTCCATAGGCAAATCCATGCCCGTTGCGCCGCGCTGATACAGGTCAAACAATTCCATTTCGTCGTTTGGCGTTAGCGCGCCAAGCATCTCATCCGTCACCTCATCCGCGCGGCCTTCGCGCAAAAGCCCCGCGACCTCTTGGGCGGGGGATTCGGTTTTGGCTGGATCATATCCAAATTCAAAAATGCTGTTGGCGTCAGTAAACAAATCACCAGCCCGTACTTCCTCTTCAACAATCCTGTAATCGCCGCCAAGTGGGCCTTCGCCATGTCCTTCGGCATAACTGCGTGAAGGCGTCACCCAATCCCCTGCGTTAATGCCCGCGTCAACGTCTTTAGGCACGGCGCGGTAAACCTTAACCGGCGCGTCTGGATTGCCCCGAAACTTCTGGAATAGATTGATAATCTCTTGGTCAGCCTTTGGGTCTTCCATGTGGCCATAATACTGAGCGGCAACGCGCGGATCGTAAATGTCATTAGGATAAATTTGCGTCAGGTCATCCAGCGGCGCATTGTCTGGGCTTCTGCCGGGCGCGCGATGAACGCCAGCGTAATCGTCCAGCCCTATCGGATTGCTATACATTGTCGGCACCGGCCCGCGCTGGTTTGCGCGTTCAACAAACGTATCAACCGCCGAGGCCGATCGACCCGGCGCACCGCCAAGCAGCGTATCCATAGCCGCCCTTGCAACGTCCCCGCCTGTATCGGCAATCTGGTTTGCCCCTACACGGCCCAGAACGCCGCCCACAATAGGCGTGGCTGCAATGGCCGTATCAACGCCTGCGCCGACGTAATCGCCGCCTCGCACCTTGCCGCCTGCGCGATACATGTCTTGAATTGGGTTTACTTCGGCCAGCAAGCCAAGCGGCTCGCGCAAATTAGGCGGCACGAATGGCGTGACGTTTTCGCGGATGCCCTCTTGCAGCGCCGCCGTTCTGTCGTCACCGCCTGCAATAAACTCAGTAATGCTATCCCAGAGCGTCTGGACCATTACATGCCGCCTTGCCGCATCTGGATTAACCGCTGGATCATGCCCATGCGCTGCTCCATCGGCATTGATTGCAGCGTCTGCCGCTCGCTGGGGGTCAACGCGCCTTCAAGCTGCGCCATAGCCGCGTCAACGCCCATTGGCGCTGGAGTTGGCGTTTCTTGCGGCATCGGACCGCCCGGCATCATTGGGCCGGGCTGTTGCGGTGTGCCGCCTGACATGGGCATTTGAGGCGTCATCGGGTCTTGCGGCATCTGAGGCGCAGACTGCACGGGCATCGGCGGCGTTGGGCCACCGGGCATCATTGGGCCGGGTGTGACTTGCGTGGGGCGCGTCGGGATCGTCTCCGGCTCTGGCCCGGTCATGACGCCGCCCGTCATCATCGACTGCGGTCGTGCCATTGGGCGAGTTTCCTGCATTCCGCGCATCCGCTCACGGTAGCCTGCGGGTTGGAAAAGCGCGTTCGCGATGTCGGAAAGCAAGCCGCCGCCCTTGAACTCGTTGCCCTTAGCGCCCATGCCGCCGCCGTCAAGCATATCCATTAAGCCGGTAAATCGTTGCTGTTCCATATCGCACCTCAATTAGATGTGGCATTTCTAACACATATTTAGGCTGGGCGCTAGGCGATACCCTTCATGTTGCGTCGTATCGGCTTACCCCAATCGCCGCCAGCTTCTGAATATCCAATCGCAAGGTATCTCATGGCGTCGGCCCCGTGACTCGTCCAGTCGTGCAGCGGCCTACCGCGCCATGTTTTTAGCTTGTCGTCGAACTCACGCCGATACTGCCTAAGCGCTTCAATGCCGCGCTCGCATTTTTCAGCGTCAAACCATGTGCGCCCGATCATAGATCGCACGGCTTGAATGCCGTCCTCGACTGCTAGGCTAGGGGCGATCTGCACGTCTTTGATGCCAAGGTTGGCGAGCGTTTCAATACGGCTTTTGCCGCTTCCCAATTCCTTGACGCGGGCATCGTGCGGCAGAACGTGGCGGGTGTAGTGATAGCCTTTATCGGCCAGAACCTTGGCGTAATGGTCCAGCCCAACGCCGCTGTTTTCGTAATAGTCGATGATGCGTATTTCGCGGCCTGCGTATTGGGCAAACCATATGGCTGTGCTGTCTCCAATGCCCAAATCCCAAGCCGTGACAACGCTTAGGCTCTTGTCGTATGGCACGGCGCAAATGCGGCCTTCGTCCATCGCCTCTTTCATCTCGGCGGCATAATACGCGCCCTGAATGGCCGCCTCAAAGCTGCACTCAAACTCCTGCTCATATCGGTCCTCGCCCATAGTGCGTTTGGCCTCGGCCAGTTCGTCGGCGTCTAGGATACCTGTCTCGCTGGCCTTATACATTGCGCAGAACCAATCAGGCGCGGATTGCGCGTAATTGTATATTTCCCAAAAGTCGTTCTTGCCCTTGGGCGTGCCGATGAATGTGGCGCGGCCTTTTCGGTCGGCTAGGGCTGGCCTAATTACTGTAGGCCATGCGCTTGCCGGGAAGTCGGCAGGCTCGTCCAGTACCACGCTGTCAAAATACAGGCCGCGCATAGCGTCGTAATTGTCAGCCCCGAATAGCCTGATCCGCGCGCCGTTTGGGAAGTCGATCCGCAATTCAGACGCGTTGACTTCAATGCCGGGAATAGGCGCAGTAAACTCTTTGAGGTAGTCCCACGCGATTGCCTTGGCTTGGCGATAGTAGGGCGCGATGTAGGCAACACGGACGTTTGGGCGGTCAATCGTCAGGGCGTCTCGGATCAGGTCGTTTAGGCTGGCCACCGTCTTGCCAAAGCGTCGGTGTGCCACAAGGCAGGCAAACCGTTCTGTGCGTTCGTGGTATGGGATCGCCTGCGCACGCGGCTTGTATGGTATGACTACTTCTGCCATGTGATTTTGAGTTCACTGTCATCTTTGCCTACGTGTTCATTGACCTGCTTGTCGCGCCATTGTGCCGGAAAACGGTTTTTCATATTGAAAATCCAAGCAGTGGCATTGAATCCATCGCATTCACCCATTGCGCCTTCCATACCAAGGCGTTCCCACTTCAGCCGCTGGTAACGCATAGCCTCACTTAGCTTTTTGGGCGGGAAGTCTTCGGGAAATTCTTTGATGTATGCCTCAACTGTGTCCCAATCGGCCAGCGGAAAACTTTCCTTAGAAAAGCCCGCAGCAAGGTGGTTGTAGACCTCTTGAAACGCCGCTTGGCGTTCCTCTTTGGTCTTCCACTTTTTGTTGTAGTTGTTTCCTTTAGGGGCAGGCATCACATCATTTCTCTTTGTTCCATGCCGTCAGCCTCGGCAATCGCGGCAATGCAGCAGAGCATCGACACAACGAGATCGTCCATGTCGTAGCCCTCGGCTACAAGCTGCTCAAGACAATCAAGTATGCGATCCGTGCCATCAGCCTCGACGTTATCGCCTAAGTGTATTGTCATCGCCATGCCGCAAGGATAGGGCAAAAAAATGCCCGGCACAAGGCCGGGCTAGTTGGGATGTTTTGGGAGGTAGACACGGGTAGAGGCTAATCGGTTTTATTTGATAATGCAAGACCCAGCGCCGATGCTTTATAAAACCCGTTTCGCATCGTGACCAAGCCTTGATCGTCCAATTCATGCAGTACTTCCTGCACGATCTCTTTGTAAGCGAGTGCGGCGAAGGCGATTTCCGGAACCGTAAGGGCTTCGCCTGTGATGAGTGCGTTCATGATGTTTTTCTTTAGCTTTGTCATTTCAGCCCCCACAATGAAATTTTATCTTGGCGGATACGACGTCTTTTAACCATGCCTGCGGCCTCCATTTGCCCGAGATACACGGCGATTTGCCGGGTTGATATGCCAAGATGCAATGCCACGTCGCGGCTTGTCGTTTCGTTTTTTTCGGTAAGGCAACCGGCAATTTCTGCAAAGATTTGCTCCTTGCGTTTTTGTGCGCTTTTTGCGTGAACGTAAAACTTGCGACCTCCTGTTTTGATTTTTTCAATTTTTCCGCCATCTTTTGCGTAGCGGCACATGACGTTTGACACTGCCCGCTTAGAAAGCTCAGTTGCCTCGGCGATTTCTTCTTGTGTACGTTTTTCGCCGTCTGCGAGGTATTCCATGACCAAGTGAAAAGGAAGGCTCGGCCTGCCGGGGCTGCTTCGGAATTTCTCTTTTGGATGCATTGTTTCTGGGTGCTTTTTGCTGTGGCCTTCCGCCTTGGCTTTTTTTGCCCATGCTTTTGCGAATTGTTCTTCGACGCGGGCGAATTGATCGAACTGGTCGCCGGGTCGCGGCTCTGGCGTCATGCGGAATGTGGTGCGGCCTTGGCGTTGTGATTGCAGCATCACACAACCTCCCAGCTAGAAGCCCAAAGCACGCGCGGCTCGACATCTGGCCTTTGGCGCGCTTCGACCTTGATGACTTGACCATGAAGCCACGCATGTTCGAGACGCTCACGAGGGATGCCTGCTTCATCTGCGGGAACCGGGAACTCCATCGGGGCCAGCGCCTCAAATACGTCTGAGAAGCCCTGTGTGTCCCCGTGAGTGGGGTCTGGCACTTCTTGGGTATCCTCAATGCGGACGCACAGCCAAGGCGTCTTGCCTGCTTTTTCATGCGCGTTGGGTACCAGCGTTGCGGTATAGCTGCCGCCGATCTTCAGTTCGCAAGCGATAGCTATGCTTGCGGGGATGTATACTTGGCTTGGCTGATCGCCTGCGGTGACAGCGAAGGTTGATCCGGTTCCGATGGCGTTGGTGATGAATATGGTTTCTGTGGTCGTGTTCATTGTGGCTCCTTTCAAAGACCAAATGCGTGGCCGATGATAAGCGCGACGTAGAAGCTGCCAAACAGGCAGATCGCGCCAATGATGTCGGTGATGATGTTTTTCACGGTTTTTCTCCTTGGTTGATACAACACAATACATAGAACATGCTTAAACGTGTTGCAATAGTTATTCGTCAGAAAGTTCACAGCCCAAAGCGGCGTAACCGCAAACATCGACTGAACTGTCCGTATGCGGCCCGTTGCGAAGCCGTGCTATCTTCAGGAGGCACATCATGTGAGCCACGTCATGCGGCGCGACATCAACGCCAAGGTAGGCGCTCCACATGCGCCCAATGGCCTCAAAACTTTCGTAAGCCTCGCCGTAGTCGTTTTGCCGATCTCCGTTGATCAAGCTATCGGCGGTGTAAAGCACGTCTGATCTTTTCATATCGTCTCCCCCTCAAAATGGAATTTCATCGTCTAGGTTCTTTTCGCGCTTGTAACCGACAACCTCGGCTCCTTCGCCAAAGCTGGCTTTGATCGCCCGCTCGTATTCGGCTGGCACTGTTTGGTGCCACGCATCCAGCGCGATTGCAACTTCCCGCAGCGTGACCAATCGTAGATCGGGGCGCTGCGCTCGTATAGCCTTCCAGCCTCTGGCGTCGCGCATGATGCCAACTGTCTCGCCGTTCAACTCCACCTCCCACACTTCGGTCGAAGCGGGCTGCGCGCCAAGCTGCTTGGCTTCTGCGTCCATCGCGTGCAGGCCGCGCATAACGACCTCGGCGCGTAGCTGCACTTCTGCCGGGTCATTTACCTCAAGCGCGGCGTTTAGCTTCTGCATGGCCGATCCGTATTTGGCGGCGGTCTCAGGGGTGACAAGTTCGGGCAGTCTGTCGATTCCCCAAATTTTCTCGTACTGTTCGGCTAGGCGGTCCATAGGGGCTATTGCCATGTCGCACATCATCTCGTTTTGGCTGATGCCTGAATACATCAGGCGGTCTGACTTTTTCTGACGTTTTGGTTTTGCGGGTCTTTTGACCATCTCAAAATCTCCTTGTCTGGTCGTTTTTCGTCTGGGTGTCTGGGCTGGCGCGTCCAAGGGACACGCCGCCAGTCAGACAGAGGCACTTTGGAACCTGTCAGACAGATTCGGACAGAAGCGTCAGACGGCCAAGTCGTTGTTTTATTTGGCAAAAATAAACAAGTGTCTGAAGGTGTCTGACTAAGTGTCCGACAAAAGATGCGTCTGATTTCTGACAGTCGTCAGACACCCATTTCAGACACTCACTCCCCAGCATTTTTCTTCTCCAAATATGCCCTTCCACCTTCCGTCAGGACGTATGTTTTGGCGTATCGCTTGATGAGTTTCTCCTCTTTTGCGGTCTTGACTATCTGCTCCATTCGATAGCGTGAAACGCCAAACTGCTGAGAGCCTTCGCGCATCGATAGCGCCTGCTCCGCCTCTACGGTGAGCAGGTAGCGTTCGAGCAGGTCTTCTGACTGCCGATCTCGGTTGGCCTTCTCAATGACCGTTTCCGGCCTGCTGACGGGCAGCTTGAGCGGCGTTCCGTGGATGTCTGTGAGGTGCGGGAACTCATGTATCTGCATAACCCATTCCATTGGGTCAAACCCTGCGCCACGAAACTTTTGGCTGTGATGAAGGGTTTGCTGCGAGGCGTCTTGCGACCAGACTGTCAGGTTGCCGTCGATCTCATTCAGGAACGCGCCGCCGCCGCGCGGCACTAGGTTGTCCTTAGACGGCACCTTGCCAGCCGGGTGCGCGATGATAAGCTGTGCGGGCCTGTTCTCCACGTCACAGAGCGACCGCATCTTATGCGCCATCTCAACCATCTGGGTGTTGTCGTTGTCGTTGTCGCCTTCAAAGAACGCTTGCAGGCTGTCCACCACAACCAGCTTCAAGTTTGGTATGGTCGATAGCTTTGACCGCAGCACTTCTGACCATTCCTTGATGCTGAAGCGGCCCTGCACAAAGTAGATCGGCACCTGATCTGGGTTCAGGTCGCGTGCGGCCAGTGCGGCTGCATACTGCCATTTAACGTTGTAGGGGTTTTCGCCCGCCAGAAACAGGACGCTTCCCTTTGCGGTACTTCTATCCCCAAACAGTTCGCCCAGCGCCACGCTGATTGCAAACTGGATCGCCAGAGTGGTTTTGCCGTGGCCTGCGTGTCCTGTGAGGCTGTATGTGACGCCACGGGGGAGCAGTCCGTCTATAAGGTATTCCAGAGGCCGAAGGTCAGACAGGAACGCCGCGCTGTCGTCAATGGGGAAGTCCTGAATAGTCTGAGGCGTTACTTCAACAGGCTGCGGTTCTGGGTCGTCAGCTTCAAACTTTGGATTATTGCGCGTGCGGTTGATAATGCCCTGCACTTCTGATCGGGTTTCATCAACGGTGTATGGCGGGATCGTCAGTGGGTCAGTAAGCGCGTGAATTTCTGCGTCGCTTAATCCCTTCCGAACATATGAACCGATTAGCTTGAAGACTGCGATATTCCAATCTTCGCCGCTGAGCGCCTTGATGACTTCTCTTTCGCGATCTAGCGGCTGCGGGCCTGTATCAATGGCAAAGCCGTTGTCAGCGGGCAGCACAGTGCCGCTGTGAGGCTGCTCAGGCGGCTGGACGTGGCCAAACAAGCGGAACAACTGATCGAACGGCACCGGGTCGCGGTCGTCTTCATAGGCCGTGCGGATCGTGGTCAGTTCTGAAACGTAGCCTTTAGCTACTTTATTCTTGGCAGGATAGGTGATTGTGCCGCCAAGGCGCATGATGCGCGACGGGTTTACAACCTTGTCATCTGATTTGAAGTAGTTTGCGATCCCGCTTTGCAGACGTGACCACGCCTCCATATTATGGCAAGGCTCTTCAAGTTCCCAGTAGGTATGCGCTCTGGCGTGTGGCACGCGGCCTGTCATCACAGCGCCCGTCCAGCGGGGCCCCTCAAACCGATATACGTTGTCTGATGCCTGCACGTCATCGCAGTCGGCCCAGACGAAAAAGGCGGCAACAACGTCTTCATCGGTCGCGCTTCGGCCAGCGTCGTGCTTGATCGGGTTTCTTGTGACGTAAAGATTGAAGCCCAGATTGTTCATGCTGACGGCCCACTCTACGGCGTCATCAATCCAATCTGGTGAGAACCGAGCGGTCTGCGGCTGCTTTGCCTTATCTGGAGCAATGGCGCGTATCTCAAACACGCAAGGCACGTCTAACTCGTTCCAGCGCCGTGTCATAAAGTGCAAGTCTTCTGAGATTGCACTCGCAACAGGCTCAAGGGCTTTATCTGTCATCATTGCGGCCCCCTTGCTCTATATAGTCTGCAATCTCTCTGGCGATCCATCTTGTCGCGCCGTTGTATTTTCGTGGCGCTGGAAACGCGCCCTCAGCTTTCACCCAGTTCCAGATCGTTGCGCGGGTAACGCGAAATATAGACGCCACCTCTTGATCTGTGAGCAAAATGCCTGTCATTTCGTCCTCGTTGCTTTTCATGGGTTTGCCTTTTCTGTGCAGTGCATTGACAAATATTGACTACATTAGGCGCATTGTCAACGCCCATCTGACAAGCCACCCACAAAAAAGGCGGCACCGAAGCGCCGCCCTTAGATATAGCTTTGAGGCTATAGCTTAGAACTCAACGTCACCACTAGGAGCCGCCGCAGCGGGCGCAGGAGCGGGTTGTGGTGCCGGTTGCGGCGCTGGCGCAGGATCGGTCGCAATGCCTGCCGCAGCGCCTTCTTTGAGGCAGTCAGGGCGGTCTACCCACTGGATAATTTCAAGCACTGGAACCACGGTTGACCCGCGCTTGAACTGAAGCATCTGCGCTTCCTTCATCCGCACTTGCGGCAGCTTTCCTCCTGAGGGCTGCTTGTTCAGTTCGGGCGCTAGGTTTGTCAGCGCCTGCCACACAGCCGCGCCTGCCTGTTCCCATGTGGCTGTTTTGCCGCCACCGATTGCGACCGGAATGCTGAAACCTTTTTTGAAGTCTTCACCGGGCTGCTGCATCATCTGTGCGGGCGACGGATTCCACTTCCACTCTGGTGCCTGACCCGCGATTCCTTCTGACTTCTGCCAGCCTGTCTTCATCTTTTCGATGTCCAGCACGATGCCGTTGCTGATGTCAAACGGCGTCTTACCGTTTTCATCGCGTACATAGAATGATTGCTGAGGGACTGTGCCGTCTTGTGTGCCGCGTGCTGACCACTGAAAGAATGGGCCGCTTGCGCCGTCATTACCTGTGTCGAGTTGAAACATTTTTGTCGTCCTTGTCGTCTTGGCCGATGATGGGCCGTTGGATGCCGCTGTAGCCCAGCGGTCAGGCATTCACGGTATTAGCCGTAAAATTCTTCGCGCAAATCTTCCGCGCCACGCCAGTAAAAACTTCCCGGATTGTGTGGCACGATCTTCCGCGCCGTTTCTTTGTCGCAGTGTTGCAAGAAACTTTCAAGTCTTGCGATCTGCTTTTTTGCAGTTGCCAGCGTCTCGGCCACGTCGCCGTCTTCCAACAGGGCAGATTTCTTGCCGCTGACGTAGAGAAACTTGACGGCCATGTTGCCTTTGGCGGCTGCGTAGATGCACCGCTGAAGCTGGTGGTCAGCCGACATCTTTGACGGCACACGGCCTGTCGTCTTGAGGTCAATGACTGTGCCATGCTGCGGGAACACTAAATCAAGGTAGCCGATCACAGGGATCGTCCAGCCGTCACCTTTGGCCGTGATGCTGATCTTTTCCTGCTTGCTTTTCTCGTCTGAAAACTCAGGCTTGCCAAACTCAAGCAATTCTTCAACCGATTGCTGCACCATCGGCTCAATCATGGCACGCTCTTTGCTTGTCGCCTCGTCACCAATCAAGAATCGCTTGTCAAACTTGTCGTGCGCCATCTGGATAGCCTCGGCTTCGCTGCCGCCCATGAGCGTATGCACCACCGCGTCCTCGACACAGATGCCGCGCCACGGCGCTGGCCCCATAGGGGTGCGCTTGCCGAACAGGTAGGACATCACCCAGACATCGGGCGCATTGGCCCACAGGTTGATGCTGGACGCGGATAGATGGTTGATGCCGTGTTTTGTAAAGCCGTCAGTCATTCATCATCTCCCTTGCGATCCAGCAAAACGCCTCAAGCGTCATTTCTGCCTGATGGTCTGCTCGGCATTCACTGCCGAAAGCCTTGTATAGCGCCGTGAGCGGCACGACGCATCGAATGTCCCGGCGGTCGAATTTATAGATCACGCAGGGCAGCTTGCCTTCTGCGTCTGCCGCGCGTTCGGCCTGCTTCCACCATTGTGGTGCGCAGCCTGTGCCGTTGGCATAGCGTTTGCACTCTATGATGAACGGGAAGTCAGGATCGTCTGGCACCAAGTCGCCGTGATCGGCTGCGCGGTACTGTTCGATGTCGCGCTTAAAGCTGACGCCTAGTTCTTCGTGCAGCATCTTGGCGACCTGACGTTCAAACGACGCGCCTTTGTTCCTGCCATTGACCATCACGCCTTGCCCAGCGCAGCCCGCAGAACGTAGCGCGTGATTGACAGGCCAGCCTTTTCAGCGGCCTTGGCGATCTGGTCATGTTCTTCTGGCGTCACGCGGGCGTGAATGACTTTGGTGCGTTTCATCTTGCATCTCCTGTTGTGTTAGCCGCCCCAGACCCCGGCCCCAAAGGGCGCGAGTTTTTATCCATAAGGTTTACGTTAAGGTGTCGGGCCATAACGCCGAATGGTGATCGCGCCTAAGGCGGCTGTTAATTTGATACACAATCCAAAAAGGTGTTGCAAGTGTAAATCGTGTTGCATATAGTCGGGTGATGAAAAGGAGTAGCGACAATGAGTATAATCACACATCATCTAGCAATCAAAGCAGCCGTGCAGCGTATTGAAAGCGCTTTGGATCGTGAGACAGACGCGCGTAACCGCGCCAAGGTGCCAAGCGACAAAGACGCCATCGAAAGCGCAATGATTGCGCGCCGCAGCGCGTATTATGACCTAAAAGCGGCTGTCGATGCGTTGATTGATGGGGGGATGTGATGATTAGCGTTGTCCACACATTGCAGTGCTTAGACTATTGGTTTGATACAGAGCAAGAAGTTCTCGACGCTATGGCACCTGACGAGCGCGCCGACCATGAAAGAATGCACAAAATGATTAAAGAAACTTTGTCGCAATTCTGCCCATCGTGCCATGAGCCGGTTGATCATCCTTCTGGGGATGGCTGTGCTGCTATGACGAGACATAAAGGAGAAAAGCAAATGACCCAACAATTTACCCAAAGCCCCGCCAAGGGTTCTCTGATTGCTTATAAGGCTTTTAATGAAAACATGCAGTGCCGTGGCTTCCAGTATGAGGTTGGGCAGACGTATACCCACGATGGCCACGTAGAAATGTGCAGTTCGGGCTTCCACGCCTGCGAAAACCCGCTGGACACGCTGAACTACTATCCGTTGATAGGGTCTCGTTTTGCAATCGTTGAATACGCTGGCGAAGTTGAGCGTAAAAGCGAAAGCGATAGCAAGGTTTGCGGCGCAACGCTGACCGTCAAGGCCGAGGTGAAATTCGGGAGCCTGATGGAAAAGGCCGTGGGTTACATCATCGGCAAGGCCAAAGAAGAGACATCGGGCCGCCATAGCCACGCCGCGACATTGGGCGACAACAGCCACGCCGCGACCTCGGGAGACCACAGCCACGCCGCGACATTGGGTTTCCACAGCCACGCCGCGACCCCGGGCTGCCACAGCCACGCCGCGACATTGGGCGACAACAGCCACGCCGCGACATCGGGAGACCAAAGCCACGCCGCGACATCGGGAGACTACAGCCACGCCGCGACATCGGGAGACTACAGCCACGCCGCGACATCGGGCCGCCACAGCCACGCCGCGACATTGGGCGGCGACAGCCACGCCGCGACACTGGGCGGCGACAGCCACGCCGCGACATCGGGCGACAACAGCCACGCCGAGACATTGGGCGACAACAGCCACGCCGCGACATCGGGCCGCCACAGCCACGCCGCGACATTGGGCGGCGACAGCCCCGCCGCGACATTAGGCGGCGACAGCCACGCCGAGACATTGGGAGACTACAGCCACGCCGAGACATTGGGAGACCAAAGCCACGCCGCGACATCGGGCTACCAAAGCCACGCCGCGACATCGGGCTACCACAGCCACGCCGCGACATCGGGAGACTACAGCCACGCCGCGACATTGGGCGACCACAGCCCCGCCGCGACATCGGGCCGCCGCAGCCACGCCGCGACATCGGGAGACTACAGCCACGCCGAAGCGAAAGGCAAAAACTCTGCCGCCGCCGCAATTGGATATGGGGCCAAGGCGCGCGCTGGCAAAACTGGGGGTGTTGCCCTCGCTGAATATGACAATAAAGGAAATCTTGTAGCCATGTTTGCGAGCCTTGTCGGGGAAAACGGCATTGAGCCAGACACATGGTATCGCCTTGAAAACGGGGGGCCTGTGAAATGCTAAATAAGCAAAAACTGATAGAACTGCGCGACGCACACTGTACCGCCTCATAAGCAGCGGCGGTACAGTGTGCGTCGCGCGTCGATGGACCTGACCCGTGCGCTTGCTGAGATGAGGAAACAATGACCACCTTCTTCACCATCATGTGGCTTACTTTCACCGTCGATGGCCACGGCCAGATGCAGACGGGCATACCATACCCAAGCGCACAAGCCTGCGGAGACGCCCTGCCTGCGGTGTATGAGACGATCAGGCCGCACTACGCTGACAGCATGGCGCAATGCAAACCCACCAAGGTTATGAGCGCGTCGATCAGACCGAAACAAAGACCGGAAGGGATAGGGCAATGACACATGACACCACAGGCGGGCCAGCCGCCTTATCGCAAAGCACGGGAGAACAACGATGACTAAACGGAATTACGCCAATGAACTTCGCGAACACGCCAAAAGTATCGAGCAAGCCGCCAATTTTTTCGAAGAATTTACGTGCGGCACGGAGGACAGTCACGTTGAAAACCTTATCGACGCAGCGGAGAGATTTCGAAAAGTAGCGGATGAGTATGAGGCTTTCCAATGACTGACACAAAAGCGCCGGAGCGGATTAATCTGCTGGAAGAAGATATAGAGGAATTCAAGGACACTCATCCTGTCGAAGGTTCTACTTGCTTCATACCATGCGACCTGCACCTAGCCGCTGTGGCGGCGGCTTATGAGGATGCGGGGGGTAAGTGTGTTGATTACTACCGCGATGTAAGCAGTAATGAAAACGGGCCTATCATGGCAGAATTAGACATGCAGTCGGACTACATTGAACGCCGTATCCTATCCAGCACCCCCACCGATGCCCAAGCCGCGCTTGATGCCCGCGACAAGCGGATCAGGGCCGAGGCGCTGAGAGAGGCAATCGATAAGGTCAACCAAGAAAAGCCTCAAAGCTATACTGGAATGCAACGAGTTTTAAAGACATTAATCGGAAAGGAACAGACCGATGAGTGACGATCTGGTGAAGCGGGCGTCATATGCTCTGCATGATTTGCAAGGTCGCGTTGAGGCTGGAAAGCTGGCGATGTTCTCGAAATGTATTGACCGCATCGAGGCGCTGGAAGCGTCCTTTTCTGAAATGCGGCGGTTGCGTGAGGCGGCTGTCCGCCACGCAGAAAAAGCGGAGGCCGAGCGGGACACATACAAGGCCCGTGCAGAGCGGGCGGAGGCTTACGTTCAAAAGATGGCCGCGCAAAAAAAGTCCAATGAAATGGAATACCCTATGAACGCAGAGTGGGAACAAGGTTTTAATTACGCAATTACCGATGCCCGCGTCACCCTCGCCCAGATCGACGCCGAACCCACCACACGCGAACCCGAAGAGATCACCGATTTCAAAGTGATTGTTCCGGATTCCAAATATGAAAAAGACCTCGCTGATGCTTACCGTGCGGGGCTGGAGGCGGCGGCAAAAAGACATGTTTATTACGCGCACCAGTATGAGCGCATAAACGCAACAGCCGACGCAGCTGCGCACATGGAACACGCAAGACAAATTCGCGCCCTTGAAGTGCCAGATGATTTTGGAGGTGAGTGATGGTTATTCTTGAACCAATCCCCGACGAATACCCAAATCCAGACTGCCCTTTTTGCGGTGGCGAAGGAAAGCCGCAAAGCAAAGCGCACCAGATACTTGCCGACGAATGGTCAAATGGACCTTGTTCGCAATGCTGGATTGAACATTACGTCACCGCCACGAAA
>Ga0209937_1000066_pt1 | contig 34907 bp, 21 predicted proteins | sample SalPon1_B_H2O_MG_FD_185699 | JGI IMG/M metagenome (GOLD analysis project Ga0209937, IMG submission 185699) | Salt pond water microbial communities from South San Francisco under conditions of wetland restoration - Salt Pond MetaG R1_B_H2O_MG... | ecosystem: Environmental > Aquatic > Non-marine... | reverse complement strand
AGCGAAGTCTGCCGTTTGTGGCAACTGCATTTTCTTTGTCCGCACTACAGAAATGCTGGACTGCTTAGAGGATGGCATTGGAGCTGACGAAGAAGCACAGGGCACCATTGCTGCTGGTGAGCTTGGTTACTGCAACGCCCTTGACTTTAAGTGTGCGTCTGAGCGTACTTGCAACGCATGGGCTGCAGGAGGCCCAGTTACTGACGAGAACAAAGAGGAGATTGAAGCCTCTGCAGAAGATAGCATCATTGCAAGTGGTGACGAAAATGAAGAGTTTAGAACAAAAGCCCAAACCCCTGCACCTAAGAGTAAGCAGATAAAGGGCTCCGACAAAAACCCCAAAGGCTCTGCTGCTGGCGGTAAAAAGATTAAGTTTTCCAAGGCTGTCACCGAAGGTCTTAAAAACAAGGTAGAAAAGCATAACGAAAAGGCACCCAAAGGGCGCAAAGCCAACCTGCGGATGCTCAAAGCTGTGTTCCGCCGTGGTGCTGGTGCATACTCCACAAGCCACCGCCCTGGGCAGACTCGCAATGGCTGGGCATACGCTCGTGTAAACGCATTCCTCAAGCTCCTGAAATCTGGAAAGCCAAGCAAGGCTGCCTACACTCAGGACAACGACCTGCTCCCAGCCTCACACCCACGTTCAACCAAGAAGAAGAATTCGGTTGAGCCAATGCTAGCTGGCGGTATGGCTCTCATCCCAGAAGAGCGGGATATGGCAAACGCAATTCTCGATGTTGTTGAGAAGCACGGAAAGTTTGACCAAGACGGCGATGGCGTTTGGGCTGGCTACACTCCCGCTTACGACAACGAGGATAAAGACATTGGGGTGAAGTGCGGAAACTGCGTTTTCTACCAAGGAGGCGACCAGTGCGCAATTATCGCCCTCAAGGTTGAGGAAGAAGGTAAGTGCCGCTTTGCCATGCTCCCAGAGGGTGCAGTAAAAGGTGACCAGATTCCGCTCCGCCGAGAGGACGACTTAGAGTTGCTACTCGCATCTGCCAACGCAGACGCAGAGATGACCGTTAACATCCCTGACACTAACGAATTTGAAAGTTCCACAGAAGCTGTACAGGCACTTGCAGAGTACTCCGACTTTGGGTATGACGCAGAGTTTGCAATCAAAGCAAGTTGGATGAGAGCCGTTAGAAACGGCGAAGACCCATATCGTCGTGCAAGAATGCTAGCCGTTTACGGCGAGGAAAGCATGGACGCTGACTTACTTCCTAAAGGGGTAGAAAACTATGAGTAACCATCCTCTAAAGAAAAATAGCAAGCTACTTAGTAAGCAGGAGCAAGACAACAAAATTGTTGCCGAAGCCCTTGCTTTAATCAAGGAGTACAACGCTGACTTTGGTGCGACCAGAAGAATTACTCCCCTCAGTGCCAAAAAAGTTGTTCTTCGCTCCTTAGCACAAAGCACTGACCAGTCTTACTCGGAGCGTCACTACAAAGCTTTAAATGCTCTATCTAACTTTGCTAACTTGCTTCAGCGTAATAAGTCTCTGACAGCTTCTGCCGAAAACACAGACTTGCTACCGATTGCCCACCCAAGGTCTACAAAGCCTCACGTTATGGCACCGCATCAGCTTCAGATTACCCGTTCGCGTTACTGGGCCGATGACCCTAGGGTTCAGGACCCACTAGTTTCCTCACTGCTTGCCTCCGCTTTTAGCCAGCCACCAAACTCAGCTAGGCGCGATTATGCAGTTGCTCGACTACACGCCATGGGCTCCAGCAAAGTTCCAACCGAAGCTTTGGTTGCAGCCTTCAGCGATGGAGCCAATGATGGTTTCTGGCGTAGGCAGTTGCGCGACTCTGATGGTCGATTTGCATTTATGGGCGGCGGGCTAAGCAAGCTTGTTCGCATGGCCGACGGCGTTGTTCGTAGGTTGACTGGACGTACAGTTTCTACTGACTCAAGCAACAACTCTTTCACCATGGAGTTGCCAGACGGTCGTTTGGTAAAGACCAAGGCTGACGAGGCAAAGAGCGTTAAGGCCATTATTCCTAGCGAGCGAGGTGACGCAGGCTACAGCAAGTCACCTGCCAGCTACAACTCCAGCGATGTTGTTGTAAATGAAGAGGACCTAGAGTTTGTCGAAGCTCCTGACGGCTGGGATGTAAACCCAGATTACGCTCCTAACCAAGTTGATGTTGACTACTATGGCCCAGACGAAGACCTTGGCGTGGAGTACCAGAACGGTAACTATCGAGTAAAGAAATTTAAAAACGCCCGTAAAGCAGCAGCACACAAATTCGAAGCACAGCAAAAAAGAGAAGCTGACGGCGAGCCAGTTGTTGCTTTCGGTAAGGGCCAAGAAGACGAGCTAGACCCAGTTCTTCCGTTGTACTTTGCTGAGCGCAGAGAGCCAGATGCTAAGACTTTTGCAGTAGCTCAAACATGGAATGAGATTCTGGACCTTATTGCTAAAGATGAGCAAAGGTATCAAGAGGGCGAAGAGCCTGACCCGAATCGCCCACAGAATGTTGGAAAGCTAGTACCTTCCAAGCTACGCCCTGGGAATCAGGTAGACCTTGCTGACTTCGAAGGCCAAGGTGCTCAAATACCCAAGCAGCGATTCTTACAGGCAGCCAGAAGGTCTAAGTATCGCAGTATGTTGAAGAAGTTCCGTGAGCAGGGTGGCGATTTCCCACTCAACCCAGAGCGCTCACACTTTGTCTTGGATGATGGCACAATCATTGACACCGAAACTGGAATCGTTCTTCGCGACTCTCAGGGGCGTGCAAACCCAGATGCTTGGCAAGAAGAGCCAGTACCCCTAACTGACGAGCAAGTAGAGCAAGCAGAGCCCACTACTCCTGCTCCACCCGAGGCGGAGGAAGACACACCTCGCCGTCCTCGCAGGCCTCGCAGATTAACTCCTCCTGATGACGCTCCTAGACCTTTTGAGATTCCCGAGAGGGAGCCAGTTGCAGAGGAGCCAGTTGCAGAACTCCCAGACGAGGAACCAGAAGAGGTAGAACAGCCAGAGGCTAGAAGGATTTCAGTTGCTGACGTTAAGGTTGGTGATGTAATCAAGGCAAAAGATGGAAACTTTAAAAGAGTTACCAGAAGGTCTCCTACTGACGGTGGACCAATTTTTGACTTTGATGATAACAAGCGTGAGATGTATGACTTCGAGGATGAAGTTGAGATTCAGGATGCTGAAGTTCCTGAGCCTGAGCCAACACCAGAAGCAGAGCCAGTTGCCGAGGCACAGGATGGAGAGCTTCGCCCTGTTGGAGATATGTCTGATGAAGATTTGGCTGCCGAGCAGGAAGCTCTTAGAGCTGAAAACGGTAGGTACAGGGAAGCTTTTGAAAAAGGTGACCCAGTTCCAAACACTAGAAACAAAATTATTGTCGACAGGCTTGGAGAGATTCGCGACGAGCAAGCCCGACGAGGTGAGCAACCAGAGGCCCCCGAGGGAGCAGAGTCTGCACCAGAGGGATTCTATGACGTAGACCGTGGCGAGTATCAGCCAATGGGTGCAGAGTTTGGTCAAGAATCAGAGGATTTCACAGACGACCCTGCAGTTCTAGCAGAAGAGTACCCAACCAGAGACTTAGTTGCAGCTTTAAGAGAGGCTGTTGTCGGAAACCCCGATGAGCCCAACGAGCTTGGACTTGGATTCCTAGACTTTGCGGACGGGCTAGAGCCAGTTCCTGCAGAAGCTCTCTACAACGCCCTCAAGGAGCAAGGCGAAGATGCTGACGTAATACTAGACGGACTTTATAAGCAGGGTAAGCCAGGAGAGGCACGACCAGAAGTTCTACCCGATGAGCAAGCCAACCTAGGTGAAGACGCCCCTGAAGCTCCTGTTGCAGACGAGGCTGAAGAGGGTGAGCTACCAGCTCTTCTAGAAGGTCTTAGCGAAGAAGAGAAAGCAAACGTTCTTGAAGACAACAACGTTGATGAGTACTTAGCCGATAACAAGGTTTATGGGGATGATGAAGTCCCTGAGGGTTACTACAAAATAAACGAAGATAACTTTGTACTACTACCCGAGGATGTTCCGCAGGATGCGCCAGACAATGTATACCTAGGTCCTATTGGTATTGCAAATGACTTTGAGGCAGAAGAGCTTAAGCAAGAACTTCGCCGTGCATTAGAGCCGCAAGCTAATGTTCCAGGATATGGAGTTCTGGCTTACCAAACTCCAGAAGGCGAGAACTACTTCGTAAACGTTCCAGCAGAAGCCCTGCGTGACGCACTGAAGCTTCAGGATGAGGACGTAGAAGAGCTTATCGATGAAATTTATGCTGAAGGATTCCAAGGACAGGACAACGACGCACCGACTCCCGAACAAGTCAATGATGCCCTTGAAGGAGAAAATGTCGAAGAAGTCGAAGTCGAAGCCCCAGCCCAAGAAGAAGCGGACGCCGAAGCCCAGGAGCAGCCTGCCCCAGAAGAAGAGGGACTTCCGCCAGCAGATATAGCCGCTGAAGGCATTGCTGACCAAATTAGGGACCGCAACCTTCTAAGGTCAGAAGGTAGGGGTAGAGAAAACCTACCTGAGATTCCAGACGAGTACCGCCGTCAGGTATTTATCAAACTTCTTGCTGGTCTATACGCAGACGCAGATGGAAACCCGCTTGCAGTTGGCGACAGAGTTATTCACCAGAACCCCAACAAAGCCGCTGACCTCGGGGAAGGTGTAGTGATTGGTAAGGTTCAAGGAAACATCGGAGGACTTCAAAGAGCTGGTGTTGTTTATGTTGACTACGTAAGAGTTCGTTATCCAAACGGTGAAGTTCGCAAGTTTGCTTCTAGGTTCCAAAGGCACGTCGATGAAAACATAGCTCGCGAACGTTTTGAAGCTGAAGAGCGTATCAACTGGATGAACGAAGCCGAGATGGCAGAAGCTCTCGCAGAGCGTCGCAAGAAGCCTCGTAAAAACGAGCAGGCACCTTCACCTGAGCAAAAAGAAGAAGCTCAGGTAGCCGAACAGGTTGTCGAGAAGGTCGAGGAAGACCTTGTAAAGCCAAGTCCAGTTGGTGACAAGTTTGATGACCTAGACAATAAAGAAGCTATCTTAGATGGCCTACGTATAGTTGCCGAAGAGTATCTGCCCAAGTTCCGAAACACTAAAGCTCCACGTGCACTCCGCTATGCCCGCCGAGACTTGGACGAACTGGTTGGCAGACTCTTATTTAAAGACACAGATACTGTGAAGCGGATGATTGCTGAAGAGTACAAACTGCCTGAAGCTATTAGAGGGATTGAGCGTTTCAAAAACGGTGACCCTGACAGATTCCCTGAAAAATACAAAGCCGCTCTTGAGGTAGAGGATGCTCTCCGTGGTCTGAAAGAGAGAGCAGACAAACTTCAGGAAGAGATAATAGAAGAAGCTGCTGTAGAGCTGCGCGCTAGGCAGGCAGAGCCATTCCCCGATGGATTCCTACAAGTAGGCGAGCCTGAAGAGCTGTTAGACGATGACGCTATCGAAAAAATAGACGCTCAGCTAGAACAACTTATAAAGTACCTCCCAGATAATGGAGAAGGGGGTGGAAGATTTGGAAGAGTTAGATACAACTTCCCCGACCCAGAAGGTCAAATAGCTTTCAATGCCGCTGATGATTTTAGAAAAGCCATCCAGAGAAACAGAGAGCGTGAAGCAGCCAACAAGTACTCAATCGAAAGAATACTTGAAAGAAACAATGGCAACCTTGCTCGCATAGGTAGGGCTCTAGGAATGGCAGCTGAAGATAATGGCCCAGGAGCGGAATTCTACGGAAACCTTCGTGACGCCTTTATGCCTTTCTCAAACCAGCTTGCAGAAGTTCCTGAAAAAATTAAGGCGCTAAAGAGGCAACAACAGCTTGAGAATCTAGCTCAGCCACTACCAGATGGACTAATAAAGTCTGGAAGCGAAATTAACAAGGATGACCTAAACGCACTCCTTGACCAGATAGTCAGCAGACTTCCAAGGCCAGAAGATGTTGACGACTACAACGCTAACCCTGTTCAGGCTAGGAAAAAATTACTAGACTTCCAAAACAACCTTGATAAAGCTAATGATGTTTTTGAGGTACCTACAGCAAGTATAGGCGAAGCAGTAAAGTACTTAGAGACTGAAAAAGCTCTAATCAATAGTAATGTTCTAGACGGCGTTATCGACGCTCTAAAAACTCAGAGGGGCAACATCGCTGAGCAGATTAGGCGTGCTCCAATCCCTGAGTTTGGAGGTCCAGAGTTAACTAAGGTAGACGTAGATGCAAGGGCTCAAGAACGAGTTGCTGCTCGCGAAAATGTCTTTCAAGTAGACTCAGAGCTGGTAAATCGCTTCGGCGCAGATGGCGAGGTGTATCAAGAAAACCCAGTGTTAGAGCCTTACAAGGATGAATATGTAGAGTTCTTCAACGACGCTGTAGAAAAGCCGCTAGCCCTTCTAAGCTACCGAGCACGTCAAGCCTTGCAACAGTATGTTGGTGGAAATCTAAAAGCTGACTCAAACCGTCCTCTAGCTGATAAGCAAAACCTAATAAACCTTGCTTTCCGACTAGAGGAAGAGGAAAAAGCTTACCAACCTAACAGAGGGCAACTTGGTGGCGAAGCTGATGTATTCCGTCAGGTTTCTTCATCAAAAGCTTTCTCTGTGAGAAAGGGTGAAGAGCTTACAGACAATGCTGGTAACCCAACTGGCTGGGTCAAAGATATTGTTGGCGGTGGAGGAATTAACGACACCCAAAGGTTTACTCACAATGTAACTGGTCAGACAATTTGGATTAAGAAAGAGCGTAGCGTCGGAGAAGCTAACTCCGAGTTCTATTCGGCTGAATTGTCCAATGCGTTAGGTATTCAGGGTGTCCCACTTATGGAGTTCTTCCCAGGGGAGAATAGAACATTGTTCTTAAACGGTGCTGGAGAAGACATCAGAGGTGAAGGCAATGCCATAGAAGCTGCAGACTCGGCGTTTAGACAGGACGTTTATGTGGACCGAATGGCTACCGTTGGGCTTCTTAAGTTTGGTTTGTTAGATATCTTGATTGCAAACAGTGACCGACACCGCAAAAACTTCCTAATACAGAAAAAAGCTGCTTACGGAGTCGACGACAACGGGTTCGATGACTGGAACATTCTCCCAATTGACCATGGATTCGGTCAAGCAATCAACAGTGGTAACTCATCGAACAACATAAAGGAATACATGGCGAACGGTGGTAGAAACGGTGGAGAAGTAAACCGAGACTTAATCCGTAAGATGGGCAAGGACGCTTACCGCGAGATGCTTTTACGCGCATTACGTGAAGGGCAAGAAAACTACTTAGGCATGTATGGCGAAGGTGGCGGAGACGTTGCTCAGAGAAAAACAATTGCGGCAAGAATGCAAGAGATTCTAGACTATACAGATGAAGACTGGGAAAAGATATTCAAGAGAATAGGCGGACTATAAAATGACAAAGGTATATAGGGTTTTCAATGAGGTTGAAGAGTCAATCACAGACGATGAATACCTAGAGCAGGGAGCCGAGCAATACGTTATCTCTATCTTGGCAACTGACGATGCTTGCTTTTACATCTATGCAGACGAGGACTCTCAGAACTTAGAGTTTGCTTCGTTTGAACCAGATGAGCTTGAGGGACGTATCACCGAGATAGTTGAGTACAGAACTTTAAATGGTGAAGACGCACCCGTATCCGCTGACCAATGGGCAGAGCTTGCAAGCTACAACTTAGGAAGAAGAACTTTCAAAATCCTTGCCTACGAGACCGAGGATGATGTCCCCCTATCAAGCGTAGAAGATTACGAAAAAGGTGCCATCGAAAACTACTTATCTACCAAAGCAAGGAGAGCGTAATGAGTTCCCACTATGCCCTAGTTTCAGACGATGACGATGTAGTTGCAATTTTTAAACAAACACCTAGCAACCAAGAAGCAATGCGGTCAAAAGAAGGCTGGACCAGCCCAACAGCAGAACAAATTGAAGAATGGGACGGCTACAGAGTGTTTACAATAGAAGAAGAGTTTGTAGAGGACTACGACAAGATGCTGGCTGAAGATAAGAAAGTTATCTTAAAGAACATCCAGCCCTACATGACAGAAGAGTGAGCTCAAAATAATGGATTACGTGGGCAGAAGCGGAAACAAGCTTCTATATACAGATGATGTATCGGCAGTTGTTGTTGACGAGAAAACAAACCTTGTACTCTCTATAGATGAAAAAGAAGCTTTAGTAGCTTCCGCCAGCTGGGATGCCAGTGAAGAAGAGCCAGCAGGCTCAGCTCACGAACTAGCAAAAGCAGCAATAGCTGAGCTAGACATAAAGGTTTTTTCAGATAGTGACCGAATGTACACAATTCCTAAAGGAGTTGTTGCAGAAGCAAAGCGTGGATTAAAGTGGCGTAAAGAGGAAGGTCGTGGCGGTACAAAAGTCGGAATGAGTACCGCTCGCCTACTTGCCAAAGGCGGGCAGATTGGTCTTAAAAAAGTAAAGCATATTGCTAACTATTTTCCCCGACATGAGTACTACCAAAAGTACGAAGGGTACAGACCAGGTGAAGAGGGGTACCCATCAAACTCAAGAATCGCCTGGGCTCTATGGGGCGGAGATGCTGGCCAGCGCTGGGCCACCGCAATTAAAGAGCGTGAAGAGAAAAAAGAGAAAAACGCTTCTGTAATCGCCAGTCTCTACGAAGAGTTTTACGGCGAAGAAAAAGTAGACTACAACTCATTCTCACACAGCGGCGAGCAGGGTTCTTTCTACATGCGCCTAAACCTACGCAACGGAAAAATTGACCGTCTCTATATTGTTTCTCCAGAAGGAGACTGCAAAGTTTGGGATGATGGCACCTGGGACGACATGGGAAATGTCGAGTATGACTTTGCTGCATACGACGCAGAGCTGGACGACCCAAATGATAAAGACGAAAGAGCGTATGTTTTAGTGGACAGAGAAACCGCTATCACTGTTTCTGCGTTCTTTGACGAGAATCCAATGGGGGCAACGGAGCTGCGCTCTATTAACTATGAGGAGACAGAGCTTTTCGAATCAGCCATGCCTGAGTTGGATTGGGAATCACTAGACCAGTTCAATGATGAGACTGTTGACTACCTAGACGAACTCTCGGAAGAGGAAGATTTAATAGATGACGAGGACAGTCTAGTTGCCGCTGTTACAGAGTTTGCTGAGGATGAAGACACTACTCCTGGCGAATACACCGAGGAAGAGCGCTCTGAAGCTGCATCTAAGCAAGTACGCGACAAGCTTGGCCGTTTCGCTGAGACAGGTTCTCGAGTAGTCATTGCTGGACGCCAAGAATATCAAGGCAACATTACAGCTCAGGATTCCGAAAACAAGACAGTCACTGTTGAACTCGATAATGGTAATTCTGTAACCGTACCTGGAAATACTACCCAAGAGGTAAGCACTTTTGAGCCAATCCCCCAGAGGGACTTGCCAGAAAGTAACCTTGACTTTTCGGGCATCCTAGGAGAGCCCCGTGTGCCTATCGACCAGCCAAACGCAAAGCTTCCAGGTCGCTTACCGCCACTGACTGCCAGCGATGTCAACACTTTGGTAGACGACTGGGGTTCATGGGTAGCTGACCAACGTCTATCTCCTGAGTACGATGGCGACCCAGTAGAGCCAGTAACTTATAAAGACCCACCCGACATGAACACTGCCTTTGGCAAGTACTATGACGGAGCCTTTAACCCAGACGGTACAGCCAAGCCTGGTTGGAACCCTGCAACCGCAGAGAACGTTTACAACGAACCGCTTCTTCGCGATTGGTTGGATGAAAAGTACGGTAACAAGTCTGGTATCGGTCAGGGACAGACCTATGCTGGTGGCTGGTATAGAGGCAAAACCTACGACGGTGTCGATATTGAAGAGAAGAAATCCCGTGACGAAGTCGTGAGCGATGAAAATAAAGCACGCTACGACGATAAGTATGATATTTACAACTTCTCGGTTACTGCTGCTGCAGAGGGAGAAGAAAAGCTAACCCCTGAAACAAGTGACGTTGCACCTATGTATTTAGCAATTGTTGCAGACGATGACCCACAGGCAGTTATGAACCTTGTGGCCCTAGTTCCTGCAAACAAGAAAAGTATTAGGCCAACCGCATTTATTAGGGAACCTGGGAAGTGGACACGAGACGACAGCGTTGTTGCAGACCTGAACAGCCCAACCCCTCCACCTGTAGTTGTCCTAGACAACGAAAATCTTTCTGAAGTTACGATGCAGATTGATGGAGATAAGGCAACTGTCGCTTCTGCTATGAATTTCTGGGCGCACCTTGCTCAAACCAACAACAGAACAATTTCTGCACTTGTCGCCGCTGGGGGTGCTGACCGCAACCGTGGAAACGCTGAAAACTTGCGTCGTTACTGGACAACTGGTAAGGGTGGCTTAAAGATTCGTTGGAACACTCCAGGCGACTGGACTCGTTGTAACCGTCAGCTCAAGAAATACATGGGTCCACGTGCAAAAGGTTACTGTGCACTTCGTCACAAAGAAATGACGGGTGTATGGCCTGGAGACAAGAAGAATGTAGGCAAAAAGAACGCCTCGATAATGGCTTCTGGTGCACCAGATACTGACAACACCTTGCGGTCAGAAGAAGAAATTATTGAGATGTCTACGCTCAGAGCTCGTGCTTTGTCTGCAAAAGCCAAAGTTTCTGGCAGGCACAGCGTTGCTCCTAAGAAGCACGGGGCTAAGTTTGTAATCCCCCTGGTCATACCTGAGGAAGCTGAAACAGGTGATGGTCGCATATTCCAAAAGGATTCTATCTCTATGCGTGACCTGCCACTCCCCCTACTCTGGCAAATTAAAACTGGAAACGGCCACGATGGTTCTGTGGTTGTTGGGCAAATTACCCATATGGAAAGAGTTCAGAACGGTATCGGAAATGCCGTTGGAGTCTTTGATACTGGGGAGTTTGGTCAAGAAGCCGAAAGACTAGTTCGTCATGGCTTTATCCGTGGTGTTTCAGCTGATATGGATAAGTTTGAAGCCGACGAAGAGGAGCTACCAGAGGAAGCTGGGGAAGACTCAGAAAAAGTAGGCTCAGGTAGAATAAATATAACAAGCGCACGTGTGATGGCTGTCACAGTTGTACCGAAGCCAGCCTTCCAAGAGTGTTACATACAAATCGTTGACGACAACGATTACGAGGAGGAAACAATGCAGCCAGATGGAGTCTATGTCGACGACATGAATCCACTAGACGCCTCTGCTTTGGTAGCTTGCGGAATGGTAGCTGATGCTATCCCGATGCATCCACCAGTAGATTGGTTTGGTGACCCCAAGCTCAAAAAGGCAACCCCTTTAACTATTACAGATGATGGTCGTGTATTCGGGCACATAGCGGCTTGGCACGTTGACCACATTGGTATGAACTTCGGAACTAAGCCACCTCGTTCAAGAAGCAAGTATTCTTACTTCCACACTGGCGTTGTAAAAACCTCAGAGGGGCAAGATGTTGAGGTAGGTCAGCTAACTTTGGCAGGCGGGCACGCTGGTCTAGAGGCAGATGCTGTAGCTGCAGCTAAGCACTACGACGACACAGCTTCTGCTTTTGCAGATGTTCACGCTGGTGAAGATGCCTACGGAATTTGGGTAGCTGGCTCTCTACGCCCAGGTACGACTCCAGACATGGTTCGTGCAGCTCGTGCGTCAGCCCCCTCAGGTGACTGGCGACCAATCAAGGGAAGTCTTGAGCTAGTTGCTGTATGTCAGGTAAACGTTCCAGGGTTCCCAATTGCAAGAGCACGTGTTGCATCTGGTCAGGTTATGGCTTTGGTTGCAGCTGGCTCATCAGTGTTGGCTCAGATGAAGAGTGACCCAATTAAAGATTTGTCTGACAAGGTTGCCTCCTTGGAAGCAGCTCAGCTAAGCCCCAAGCTTGAAGAAGCAAAGGCTAGGTTTGCTGTACACCAAGAAGAGCGTAGAGAAGAGTACCGTGCTCAGATGGAAGAGCTTGCTGCCAAGGTAAAGGACCCACTAAAAAAAGACCGCGAGGATGAGGAAGATGAGTCATGGGAATATATGATTCAGATGATGGATGGCCCAACAGAGACCGCCATTATTCCTCGTCGGGTACGTCGTCGTCTCGCTAGAGAAGGCAAGGCACTTCCCGACGGGTCATTCCCCATCCGAAGCGTTTCAGACCTTAGAGCTGCAATTCGTGCATATGACAGAGCGGAAATCGGAAACCGTGGTCGAGTCCAAAAGCACATCATGCGTAGAGCTAAGTCACTTGACCGACCAGACTTAGTTCCGCCACGTTGGAGCACCTCTTATAAGGAAGCTGCATCTATTGATGAGTTTAAAGATTACTCTGAAGAGACTCGTGAAAAATATGCTAAAGAAGGTAAAGCACTTCCAGATGGCTCTTTCCCAATTGCAAATGTTGAAGACCTAAAGAGAGCAATTAAAGCTCACGGTAGGGCTAAAGATATTGCTAAGGCAAAAGCTCACATTAAGAAACGTGCTCGTGCTCTCGACTCTAAAGACCTTATCCCAGACGAGTGGAAGAATGCCTCGCTAGATGAGAAGTCTTTGGAAATAAGAGCAGTTGCTGAATTAGCTGTTGAATACAGAAATTTAGAAGCACTTTTTTCAGAGGAAGCTTTGGTAGCCGCTCCAGTTAGTGCAGAGGATATAGCAAGGCTTGATGACGCTGAGATTGAAGCAATTCGCCAAGAAGCTCAAGAAAACATGCGAAAAGCGGATGAAGCAGAAAGAATTAAGTACACTCCTGAAACTCAGCCTAGGGATGAGCAAGGAAAGTTCCGTAAAGTTCTTGCCCGTCTAAAAGGTGACCTTGGTCAGTCTGGTTTGGACAATGTAATTAAAAAGGTAGAAGAAGCCGAAAACCTTACTTTTGCTGGAGATTATGACCGAGCAACCCAAGCTGCAGAGGATTTAATCGGGATTATTGACCGATTGGACGCAAAAGCGCTAAATCCTGAAGCTTTAGAAAATGTACGTGACTCCGCTGGAGAGTTAGGAAAAGTTATCGCAAACTTACCTTTTGCCTTTGGTCAAGATACAGAAAAGATTCGCTACAGTGATGTTCCTCCAGTCCTTCAAAAGCTTATGGAAGACATGATTGAGCGTGTTGAGGACAAGATTGGCCCAGAAGATGCTGATGTTGCCACCGCAGATTTAAAGAACTTTATGTCAGGTGGCGATTACTTTAGCCAAGCTGATATTTCTTCTGAGATGTCGAAACTTCTAAGACTATTAACTTAAACGCCACTATTAGTAGATTTTTCGTACAATCACTACTTTTCAACTTATGTACTATTGAATATAGGTGGAGTGCCTCCACGCTTTATGCGAGCGGAGTCCCTCGGCCTCGACTAATGAGCAAGTAGAACAACCGTTCTATATGACTGCCCTAAGGAGGGACAGTGGACCGTATTAAAGAAATGCTGGACCAGCTATCGGAGCTTGAAGACGAGCAAGTCAAAGAGCTTTCCGACCTGATTGTCAGCGAATTTGAGACGGTCGAGAATGAGGAACCTTCCTCACAGACAGTTGACGCAATGTCGTCACTTGCCGACATGCTTGACACCGTTCGTTCGGAGTCCAAGCAGCGCGAGGCCGCACAGCAGGAGCTCGCCCAGCGGGCTGCTGATGCAGCTAACCGCGTCTATGGCGACAAGGAAGACAAAGAAGATGACTCTTCCGATGATGAAAAAGAAGAAAAAGAAATGACTTCAGAGTCCGAGGCCGCAATGGATGAGGACAAGATGAAGGATGAAGATGATTCTGATTCATCAGATGATGACATGGATGAGGCCGCAATGGACTCTGACATGAAACCCGATTCCGAAAAGGATGAGGAAGAAGAAAAGGAAGAAGACATGGAGAAAGACATGGACAAGAAAAAAGAAATGTCTGAAGCGTCAACCGAAGAAAAGAAGGCCACCGAGCTCTCGACTGAGACCGCTCCTGAGACCGAGGCATCTGCCGAGGTTGCAGAAGAGGGAACCGCTGCTGTAGAAGAGGAAGCAGTTGCATCAAACGAGGAGGCCCCAGAGGTCGCCGAGAATGAGGCATCAGCTGATTCTGAAGCAGCAGTCAGCGAAGAAACAGCAACCACAGAGACCGAAGAGGTCGCATCTGTTGAGGTTCCAGAAGAAGCAGAAGCTTCATCTGAGACAGTAGCAGAGGCATCCGCAGAGGTTGAAGCAGTTGCTGAGGCTTCAAACACAGAAAACACATCAACCGAGCTTTCCACCGAGGAAGTTCACGAAACCATGGAGGCACCCGTGACCGCCGCTGCAGATAACGCAGAGAACTTCGAAATCGAAGTTCCAGAGGACCGTCGCCTAGCATCTAAGGAGTCCTACGCTCCAGTAGCAATTACTGCTGGCGCTGACATCCCTGGATACACGGCTGGCGCTAACCTCGATTCAATGGATGCCGTTGCTGAGGCAATGGCCAAACGATTGCACGGTCTACGCCGTGTAAACGGAGGAGATGGAGAGCAGCACATCGTTGCTTCTGTAACCACCTCTTACCCCGAAGAGCGCACCCTAACCACCGATTCAAGTGAGAACGCAGAGAAGATTTCTGCTGTTACCTCACCTGAGGCAATTACTGCTGCTGGTGGACACGTCGCTCCTTTCGAAGCCCGCTACGACATCTTTGCTATGGGGTCAGGTGCACGTCCAGTACGTGACAGCTTGCCTCGTTTCCAGGCTGACCGTGGTGGAGTACGCTTCGTAACCCCGCCGACTTTGGCTGAGCACGCTGACGCTGTCAGTGTCTGGACCGCTGCTAACGATGCAGCTCAGACACCTAGCCCAGCGACCAAGAACAGTCTTACTGTTTCGGCAGCTTCAGAGAACACCGTCGCAACCGACGCTGTTACTTTGCAGCTACAGTTCGGTAACCTAGCTACTCGTGCGTACCCAGAGTTGATTGCTCGTCACAACGAGCTTGGACTCATCCAGCACGCACGTGAAGCAGAGCAGTACCTACTTTCAGGTATTGGCGCTGGCTCAACTGCTGTTACTTCCACCAACCTAATCGGTGTTGGACGTGACTTCCTAGTTCAGCTAGGCCGCGCAGCTTCTGGCTACCGCTCACGTCACCGCCTTGAGGCTGACGCACCATTGCGCGTAATTGTCCCAGCATGGGTCAAGGATGCAATGGCAGCTGACTTGGCATTGTCAATGCCAGGTGACAGCCTTCTCAACGCATACGCTGAGATTGATGGCTTCATGGCTGCTCGCGGAATCAACATCACCTACACCCTAGATGGCGACGTGTTCGGCTCACAGGGTACTGGTGCTATGGAGGAGTTCAAGGACACCTTCGTATGGTACTTGTTCGCCGAGGGAACATTCTTGTTCCTAGACGGTGGAACTCTGGACCTAGGAATCATCCGTGACAGCACCCTAGTAGGAACCAACGACTACAAGATGTTCGTTGAGACCTTCGAGGGAGTTGCTAAGGTTGGTATCGAGTCACTGCAGGTAACCTCAACCATTCAGGTTAACGGTGCTGCTGCTGCACTTCGTGACACCCTTGGTGGCGTAGCGTCATCAACTATCGAACTGTAAGTCGATAGACAGTAAAAAGAAATAAGTAGTACGAAGCAACGCTCAGGAAGAAACAGAAGGAGAAACAGGAAATGGCAGAATTCAGAGGAGTCTTTCCAGCTGGAGAGCTAGTTCCCGCCCCATGTGGAATCTTGAGCGTTGCTCGTAGTACTACTTATGAAGGCAGTGATTATGACGAACGATGGGTAAGACATCTTGCCCAAGAGTTCGACACCCTGCCTTCGTTTGTACGTCTGCTAACAGTAAATGATGACGTTGTTACTGGCGGACAGTTAAGCGACAACCAAAGCGACCAGCGCTATCTGGACTACGACCCTTTCTACATTGATGTTGAGGACTTCGCCTCCACTTTTGGAATTAACGGTCAAGACCGCTTCGAACGAATTCGTAAAGAGTTGCAAGCGGTAACACAAAAAGCTTTAGAGTATGAATTCTGGGAGGGCAAGACTGCCCTAGCTGAGAGTAATGGAAACATGTACCTCAGTAAAGCCAGTGCTTCGACAATTCCAGCTTCAGGAGCATTCGCTCCGCAGATTGCTCTTATGTATCTTGAGCAAGCAATTGCTGACTCACCTACGGGCGAAAGCGGTGTCATCCATATGACTCGTGACATCGCCTCAATCCTAGGCTCTCGCCTCATCTATAAAAAAGGTGACGACGAGTATCCTGGTCGCGTCATGACCCGTCTCGGCACACCTGTTGTCATCGGCTCTGGCTACACTGGAAATGGACCAATTGGTGCAACAGGAGCAACCGCTTCTGCCACCAATAAGTGGATGTACGCCACCAGCTCAGTTGAAGTCCACCTCGGGAGAATCGAGATAGTAGACGAAGACTTGGCAAGTGGGGTAGATGCTACAATAAATGATATGAGGTTGAAGGCTTATCGCCCAGCTGCGATTTTCTCGGACCCCTCAATTCATTATGCAATGCGAGTGACAATCCCTACAACTTAATTAATATGAACAAGGAGAAATAGGAATGACTACACAAGATTACGCAGCCAGCGTTCAAGGTGTGGCGCTCCGAGTCACTCGACTGGACGCCGCAGGCAACCTTTTGAATGGCCCTGGCGACAGCTACACCACAACCGCATTCTTGCGGGCATCTTTCACCCCAGAGTACGAAGAGGGTGACGAGATTGTTGAGAAGTCTGCAGACGGCACAATTGCCGTTTCATACAAGGCTCCCGACACACTGAAAAGAATTACTATGGAAATTGCAATTCCAGAGCCTGACACAGAGCTAACCTCTCTAATGTCTGGTGGTCTATTGCTTCGTAAAAACTACGGTAGCTTTTCCTCACCAGAGAATGAGAGCATTGGTTGGTCAGCACCTAACGTAGGTGACGACCCATCAGGTAATGGTGTTGCTATTGAGGTTTGGTCCTTCGCTGTTAAAGACGGCAAGCGTGCCTCAACCAACCCGTACTTCTACTGGATTTTCCCATACGCCAAACTGCGTCAGAGCGGTGACCGCGTAATTGAGAACGGCTTGCTGGCAAACACCTTCGAGGGCTACGGTCTTGGAAACGTTAAGTTTGGCTCTGGACTAGACGGATACTGGGAATACCCAGTAGCTACCGAGCGTCCATACAGCTATGCTCGTGCTTCATGGGCACCAGAGGGACTGAAGGGTTTCTACACTTGGCACGACCAAGCAACAAACACCATCAGTAGCAAGAGCTTGACATCTAACGTAGCAACCCTTACGACCGCAACCGCTCACGGTTTCGAGGTTGGTCAGACAGTAGCTATTGCAGATGTAGACAGCACCTTTAACGGTACTTATGTAATCACTGCTGTTCCAAGCACTACACAGTTCCGTTACGCAAAGGAAGCTGGCGATGTAGCCTCTACTCCTGTATCACCAGCTGGAACTGTTGTTCGCCAGCGTGGTTACTTGGATGTTGATGACTTCCAGAGTCAGGGCTCAACAACTGGATACAACGTGCCAGGTGCTGACGACTACAACCCAGACCTACCAATTGACTTCATTGTAGCCTCAACCGAGGACCCAACCGAATAGAAGTTAAACTGAGGCGGGCAGTTTGCGATGGGAGTCCCCGTCGGCTGCCCGCTTTTTCAGTCTAAGGAGATGTAATGACTAACCTCTGGGTTGATGTAGAAGAGCTTGGTGAGTTTGCTGACTCTGACTATGCTTACGATGCCGTTAAGACTGCTTCAAATATCCTTTGGGCTCTTTCTGGACGTAAGTTTTCTGGCATTACGAGAGTAACTGAGCGTTATGTATCTGCTTACGACCCCTACCTGAGGACTGGAGCTTCTAGGCTTACCTACACTCCCACCCTAATTAACGGACAGGTAGAGAATGTTGTATCGGGTGGATTTGGTCGCTACTCAAACCGTGACTTCTTAGGAGACGGAACAAACGCCCTAACTCGTGTTCGTCTTCGTGGACGCAAGGTTATTGAGGTTCACAACCTACGTGATAGAGATGGCGAAATTGTCGACCCAAGCACATATTTTCTAGGTGAGCACTCCACTATATTCGGAACTCCAAATGCTAATTGGTCTTCTACATTTGTTGAAGTCACTTACACCTATGGAAGTCCACCTCCCAGCTCAGGTAGAGCTGCTGCAAGAATACTTGCTCTTGAGCTTGTAAAACTTTATGAGGGCGATGACACTCACAACCTTCCACAGAGGGTTACCTCAATCACTCGTCAAGGAGTCAGCTACACAGTTCTTGACCAGCAGGACTTCATTGACGAACTTCGTACTGGTATTTATGCTGTTGACCTTTTCCTAAAGTCTGTAAACCCAGACAAAGCTCGTGCTCGTTCCAGAGTATTTAGCCCAGATACGCCAAGAGCACGTCGTATTACTCCTAAACAACCTGCTTTCCAACTCAGTGCACTTGATGTCTATTTCAATCAAGATGGTGGTACTCAGGTTTACTACGAAAACGAAATTGGTGCAGACTTTTTGGGTGACGATAGTTCTTGGACAATCTCGACGCAAATTTCTAGCAACGATAGTTCTAAGACGATTACCTTACCTAATGCTGCTCAATATGACTCTGTTGAGGGCACAATTAGAGTTGCACTAACTTACAAAGATTTGTTAGGAGTTCTAGGCCCTCGTGACCCAGGTACGATTGACCTTATAGCAACTCGCCCTAGCCTCGGCAATCCAGAGGTGGATGAAGTTATTAATCTAGTTACAGGTAATGTTATTTACCAGCTTGGCGATAGAGTTAAGCCCATCGCTATAGCTGAGTAACTATTTAAGGAAAAGACATGACAACAGTAGACATAAGCGGAGTATCAGACGAATCACGAAACCTTGCAAACTTATTGCAAGGAATATTAGACAGGGTTATATCAACCTTTGATTCCTATGGGATGCCAACTCCTACTCGTCGGTACTACACTTTTGGCTCGCCTGCAATTGACTCTGACCAACTAGTTGTATCACTTTTACAGCTGTACTTAGGGGTACCTGGAGACGAGGCAACAGAGCCGCGCAGGTCTAATGACCCAAAAAGTGGAACATTTTTAATAACCCTAGCTCGTGAAGTTCCAGTCGCAAACTCAAACGGAACACCTCCTAAGGCTGACGATATTCAAAGAGCCAGTGAAGTTTCTGCACTTGATGCTTGGATTCTTATGGAGAGTGCGAGAGAGTTTGACGCTAGCTGGGCAAACGTACAGGGTGGCCTAGGTTTAGGAGTAATTGCAACAGTAGATGTCGAAGCACCTGAAGGTGGGTACCAGCTCACTCGTATGACAATAACAATGGCGGTTCCCTAATGAGCAGCACATTTATACCTAACCAAAAGGGCATAGATTTTGTGGTGAACAGCCCTAGAGGGCCCGTTGGTAAATACATAAGACGTAAAGCCATTATGATTAAAATTGCTGCGAGGGCTCAAGTTGGAGTAAATACTGGAGCACTTCGTTCATCCATTCATCTACGTCACAAAAGAGATATTAGAGGCCAATACATTCAGGTTGGTTCAAACTTGCCTTATGCAAGAATGCATCACGAAGGCACTAGGCCTCACGTTATAGTTCCCAATAAGGGCAGAGCCCTACGCTTCTTTGTAAAAGGAGCTGTGGTATTTACCCACAGGGTAATGCATCCAGGGACACGGCCCAATCGCTACCTATCAGACCAACTAAGGTTGGTAAAATAGATAGTGGTAAAGACGTATCAAAAATGATGCGTGAATGACAAAAATAAGGAAGAAATATGACAAACAGATTCAAGGACTTTGGTTCTGGAAATACTGCTAATGAAGAGCCTTTAACCTTTGCACTTCATGGCGAGCAGTTTGAGTGCTACCCAGCAGTGCCTGGAAAAGTCTTACTTAGCCTTGTAGCTAATACAAACGAAGATGATGGTGCTGCTATGGCAAAGACCATTGACAGTTTCTTTGGAATTGTATTGCTGCCCGAGAGCTATGAAAGATTTGACAAGCTTGCTCAGGACCCAAAGAGAATTGTTACCGTTGAAACCCTAGGCGAAATTGTCGCTTGGCTAGTGGAAGAGTATTCGGGCCGCCCTCAGTCGGGGCCAGAGGACTCCTAGAGTGGGCCGTTGACCTCTGGCCGTATGTAAACGGTAAAGCAACACTAGGCGGGCTTGACCTGCTAACTATGAAAGCACCTGATGCGTTAGACGTTATCCATGTCTTTTTTGAAGAAGATTTGCTTGATGAAAGCAAGGAAGCCATGGAAGCAAAAACTCGCGTGCGAAAGATGATATACAGACAGCTGTATAAAAAGACTTACAAGTACGGAGTCGCTTCTTCTGACCAAAGTTATAATTATAGTACTGCTAGTGACGGATATTTAGGTGAAGAAGATGACGCAATTGAAGAGCCAGTTAAGTTTGCAAAAAAGGACTACATTCCGCCTACCGAAATCAATCCAAACAGCAGCAACCCATTTGGAAAGTCAGTAGAACCACCGCTTGGTTGATTTAGAAGGAGGTGAACGCGGATGGCAATAGTAGGTAGTGCATTTGTCACGGTTCGCGTCATCACCAGGGGCATACAAAGGGACATCCAGCGCAGTATGGACGGGATGGACAAGGTTGGACGACGCGCTGGTAAAGACGCGAGTAAAGGATTCCGACGAGGTCTAAAAGACGGCGGTGGCATCCAAATCTTTGGCGAAACATTCTTCGCTAATAACAGGCAGGCTTTAAAGGCTTTCCGAAACTTATCCGCCGCTCAGAACGTTTTATTCACTGCAATACCTGCGGTTCTGGGTGCAATCGGCTCCTTAGGTAGCGGATTACTAGTCTTAGTAGGCGTACTTTCTCAGGCAGCCACGGGGGGTATTGTACTTGCCAACGCTCTGGGCGGCTTGGCTCAGGCTGCTGTAACCGCTAAATTAGCTTTTACTGGGGTCGGAGAGGCTTTATCTGCTCTTAATGATAGTCAAAATCAAAGCATATCCAATACCCGAGCCCAAGAGGCTGCCACCAGAAGGCTCAGAGACGCCCGTCTAGCCCTTAAAAAGCTTATAGAGGAAGAGAAACCCGAAGCACTCGCAGAAGCTCGTGAGGCGGCTGTCAGAGCCGAAGAGGCGTCTGCTGACGCTCAGATAAACTCTGAGAAAGCTCTTCGTACCTATAACGATGCACAGCAAGAGACTATAGATGCGATAGATGATTTAAATGATGCTCGCGACGAAGCAAGGGAAAAACTTCAACAACTCCGCTTCGAGCTTGAAGGCGGGGCAATTTCTGAGAAGAGAGCTCGTCTTGAGTTTGAAAAAGCTCGCGACTCTCTGCAAAGAGTTCAAGACCTACCGCCAAACTCCAGAGCACGTCAAGAGGCAGAGCTTGCCTTCGCCGAGGCAGAGCTTAACCTTCGTAAAGCCATTGACAACAATGCAGACCTCAAAAAAGAGGAGGAAGCTGCTACTAGGGCTGGAGTTGAAGGCTCTCAAGAAGTAGTTGCAGCTAAAGAAAGAATCGCAGATGCTCAGCAAGCTGAAGTAGACGCAGGTAGAAATGCAGCTAGAGCAGCTCGTGATGCAGGTCGTGCTCAAACGGAAGCAGCTGAAGCTGCAGCGGCGGCTGCTGCTGGTGGCTCTGTAGAGAAAGAAATTAATGAAAGAATTGCTAGAGGCAGAGAGCAAGTAAGGCTTGCTGAGCAAGCTCTGGGCGACGCCGCAAGTGCTGGTATAAATCAGTATGCCGAAGCAATTAAAGACCTCTCCCCTACACAAATTGCTTTCGTTGAGTTTTTAAACGACCAAAGAGACGCAGTTATCGGGCTAAGGCAAGCTGCTGCTGAAGACTTGTTCCCAAGGCTAGAAACAGCACTGACAATAATTATTGGCAAGTTTGACGAACTTGAGCCAATCTTTCAAGAAACAGGTCGAATTCTCGGTGACCTAGCTATTGATTTTGCAGAAACCTTTTTCCAAGGCGAAAACTTTGAACGTTTAAAGAGCATCTTTGGCGACAATAATGAGCTCTTGGAAAAACTGGGCACTGCAGTAATTAACCTTCTTGAAGGTTTTGTCATTCTCCTTAGCAACGCAACTCCTTTGATTGAAGCTTTCGGCGACTGGGCAGTCAATACAAGTGAGGCTTGGAAAAACACCCAGCTGTTGAAAGAACAAAATGGCGAACTAGCCACCGAATTCGAGAGAGTTGAGACAGTTATTGGGAGGCTGTCGGGAATTCTTGGTAATTATAAAACTGCCTTCGGTGATATTTTTGATGTAATCAATCAGCCTGGTGGAGCTGGTGACCAGCTACTTACCTACTTTGAAGACGCATCATCAAGTTTTAAAGACTTTATTTCTGAAGGAAAAGCAGACGGAAGTCTTAACGAGTTTTTTACCAACTCAACAGACAACTTTACAAAAATTCTCGACTTACTTGCAAATCTCGGTGGGGGGATTCTCAACCTGGGTGCCTCACCAGGTGTAGGTCAATTCATAGATAGCTTAGACAATGTTGTCACTATCTTTAACGACCTTGGTCTACGACTAGCAGAGAAAGATGGACCAATCGCTGGGCTTGGCGAGTTTTTAGAAGAGTTTGCAAGACTCTTGGACTTACTGACAGAGTCTGGAGCTTTAGACGCTTTCTTCGACACTCTTACGAACGTAACTGACTTTATAAATGATGTACTTGAGAGTGAAGTTGCTCAGTCATTTATTAAGGCTTTTGCACCTTTAGCAGGTATTTTAACAGCCATTGGATTGATAGCCGTTTCGCTAGCGTTTGCTTCTACAGTTGCTACCACTTTTGGAAGTTTAATATTTACAGGGCTGCTTCAGCCTATAGGTAACGCTTTCAAGTTTGTCTTTGACAAAGTAAAAGAACTTTTCACGAGTAAAAAGGGTGTGCCAGGAGCTTCGGGAGCACTGCGAACAGGTGCTGGTGTGGCGCTTAAGACTTTCCTCAAGTTTATCCCAGTAATTGGGCTTGTAGTTGGAATCTTGCTAGAGGTAATCCCAATCATTATCCGCAACTGGGACAAAATAAAAGAGTTCTTTACTAATCTTTTTGATAACATAAAAGCTGGTTTTGACGCAGTAGCTCAGTTCTTCAAAGATGCCATAACAGCAGTCACTGACTTCTTTAGGCCTGCTATCGACATCATAGTAGCTATCTTTACCACAGGGTTCGATATAATGCGCGCTATCGTGGATATTTTTGTGGCCATATTTAAAATCGCCTTCGTGCTGATTGCAACGGTGGTGCAGGCCGTCTGGGACGGCATTAAAGCTGGATTCAAGGCAGTTGCTGACTTCTTAAAACCTGCCGTTGATGCCATATTTGGATTCTTTAAGATAATCTTTAACAAGGTCAAAGATGCTGTACTATTCGTTTGGGGAAAGATTGAAGAGGGTTTCCAAGCTTTCATTGACTTTATTAGCCCAGCAATCGAGAGCATATTTGGATTCTTTGAGGATGTATTTGGCAAGGTAAAAGGTTTCTTTAAAGACACTATGAACACCTTAATTGGGTTCGCAGAAGGATTTATTAACTTTTTTATCGACGGTCTAAATTTTATTATTGAGAAGATAAATGGCCTGACCATTCCTATTCCACCTCTTGCTAGACCATTCTTCGACGGAGAGACCGAACTAGGGTTTAACATCAGACCTGTAAGCAGGATTTCAATTCCTAGGCTTGCAGAAGGTGGCATTGTAAAGCCAACTGCAGGTGGAGTCTTGTCGCTAATCGGTGAAGCTGGTAAGTCTGAGCGTATCGAGCCACTTGATTCCGACGGTCTATCAAAGCGTGACAAAGCGATTATTGACAGACTCTCGGGCGGACGCGGAACTACAATCAATGTCTATCCATCCGCTGGCATGGACGAAAATGACTTGGCTCGATTGGTTTCTCAGAAACTAGCTTCGCAACTTAGAAGAGGTGCTGCATAATGACAGAGTATGGACAGAGCAATGAAGTTCAGCCAAGCGAGGTAATCACTCAAGCGGAAGAGAACATTGCAGTAGATAGAGGTCTACAACCCAAATTTACTCCTGACCTTGGGAGACTCCGTCTTGACGGAAATATTATTCTTGGAAACTTCATCCTCAATCAAATGGATAATTTTGGCAACGCTTGGGTAGTCCGAGAGATTGAAGGCTGGTGGGCAACACCTGATGCAGATGTTCCAGAGATTTCTCGAAGTGAGGGCGATGGTTCTTATGAAGTTGCTGGTAGGTTTGCATCTCGCACAATAACAATTGAAGGCTCAATTCTTCCTTCTTCTCCCTCAAACATTGAAGCTGCTAGGGACCGACTGGTTCAAGCCACTAACCTTGTGAGACAGGGTGCTTGGTTTAAAACTGGTAGCAACCCGATTCGTGCTTCTTTCGTTTACTTGGTTAGTGAAGTTTCTGCAGAAACCGTAAACCTGCAAGGTCGTACTGACTTTGAAATTACCTTAAGAGCAGCTGACCCAATTAAATATGCTTGGAACGACGCTAGCCCTGACGGGTATGAAACATTTGAAATTCCAGCAAAGAATTCAGCAAACGCTGTAGACGGAACTGGAGTTATTGAAAACATTGGAAATTATCCAGTACCTGTTTTCCTAGAAGTTTCTGGTCCATTTACGGGACCAGGCACTATTTTTAACAAAACTACTCAAGAGTTGATAATTATTACTCAAGGGCTAAAAGGACCTATATCTAGGTCAGTTGTAAATAAACAGCTTGCGTTTGACGTAGACCAGTTAAAAGACGTAGCAACACTAACAACCACTGAAGCTCACGAGTTTAGTGAAGGTGACAGTGTGTTTATCTCTGGAATTGGAGCACCCTTTGACGGTGACAGATTAATTACAGCCACTCCTACAGACACTACTTTTACTTTTGACGTAGATGCCGCCGAGGTTACTAATGTTGCATTTAAATCTTTAAGCAATGGAATTGCGACTATAAGAACTACAGATGCTCACAACCTTAGCGTTGGGGAACAGATAACCATCGCTGGCGTAGATAGTGTGTTTGACGGAACTCACACGGTTTTAAGTGTTCCAAACTCTACGAGCTTTACTTTTGCCCAAAACCGAGTCCCACCTAGGTCAATTGTTTTTGGCTCTTTAATCTCTAACATTGTAACTCTTACTACTTCGGACGTCCACACCTTTGTGGTCGGAGAGACTGTTGTGGTTTCTGGGGCTGGCCCAAACTTTGACGGAACATTTGAAATTACTGCCGTCCCCAGTCCAACTACTTTTAGTTATGCAAACACTAGAACAAACGCTCGAAATATTACTTTTATTCAAATGGCAACACCAGAAGTAGTAAGCGTTACTACGGCAACGCCTCATGGGCTTACAGTTGGTGAGCCTGTAAATATTAGCGACACAACTCTTACTTTTAATGGCGGGTTTACAGTTGCAGGCATAGACACGAATACTAATTTTAACTACGTCAGACCACGTATAACGAGAAGAGAAGTCATCACCAAGGCACGTGCTGGCAACGTAGCCACCCTTACTACTGCTGAGCCTCACGGGTATGTGGTAGGCGAGCAAGTCTTTGTCAACAGCGTAGATTCGCTATACAACGGCACACATACAATTACCGAACTACCTAGTGCTACTACATTTAGTTATGCAAACACTGGGTCAAATCAAGTTTCAACTTCACTGCCCCAGCGGGGTACGGTTGTCGCTGCCAGTAGAAAGCTTTTGTCCATTCAGCTAGCGGGGAACATTGTTACCGCAACAACCCGTGAAAACCATGGTGTGTTTATTGGAGAGACAATTACTATTACAGGCGTAAACGCTGAGCTTGACGGCACTTACACCGTCAGTGCTATTCCTTTTTTGAATGTCCTTGAGTTTGAAAAAACTGGCACCAATATTCCACTGATTGAGTACCCAGCGGATGAAGAAACAGGTGAGACCCCCGAGGTTTATGTAGAGCTTTCTGGAAGCGTTCCTCAGATTGAGTTAGACCCGCCAGGGCAGTTAGAGGTTGGTGGAAGCTTACCTTTGTCTGCTCTGTCTGGTACAGCTAGTGTTTCAGGTGAGATTGAAGAAGTTCAGTCGGGCGGAAGCGTTATTAAAACCAACAACGTGCAGTTTACCCCTGGCCTTACTGGAGCTACAGCTGTTGTCCAAGCAGACATACTTGAGGTAGACACAAAGCGTAGAGAGGTAGCTTTTAACGGAGAAATTACTGGAGCTAGAGGTAGAGTTGACGTGTTGGCAGACTTTATAAAGCTTGCACCTGGCAACAACGAATTAGAAATTATTGATAATGGAAATCCTGACTCAGAGACATCGCTCCGTGTGTTCTACCGTTCGGGATGGTTAAGCTAATAAACTAAGGACATTAAATGACTATCGAAACAGACATAGAATACAGATACTTTCTAACAGACCTTTTATCAAACGAAGTAATCTCAGAAGTGCCTTTTAAAGGCGTATCGTTTGAGCGAGCCAACCGCAGAGCTGGTTCTTTTTCTGGAACTATTCCTTTTATCGAAGCCACTAGAGGGTTAAACCTTTACGAAGCTACTATGCCTGGAAGAACTGGTCTTTATGTTATGCGCAATCAGGTTTGCGTTTGGGGCGGCATTATCTGGTCTAGAAGTTACGATGTCAACGGGCAAGAATTACAAGTTGACGGTGGAGAGTTTATGAGCTACTTCTACCATCGCAACATCTGGCAAACAATTCAGTATGGCTCTAACTTTATAGGTGTCTCCACCTACAACGTGTCTAATGGAATTGCCACCATCGAGACAGAGTTCCCTCATGGATTCCTTGCCAATGATGTAGTGAGGGTCACCTTTACCAACCCGCTTGTGGATGGTACGCACACAATTAGGTCAATTGAATCCGCTACCGAATTTACTTTCGAAACTACAAACGCAAACGGTAGTGGTTCAAGCACAAGTGGTGCTTGCAGGCTTTTGGTTGACAGCTACGACTTAGCAAGGAATCTAATTTTCCAAGCCCAGTCAGATTTAGGTGGACTTAACTTTGCTAACGAAGTTATCAAGCCAGCCAAAGAATTTCAAGAGTCGGTAATTAGGAAAGAACGCTCTGCAGATATTGTGACGCTTTACACTTCTGAGCCTCATGAGGTAATTCCAGGTCAGAACATAGAGGTTGTGGAGGTAGATTCTGAATTTGACGGATTCCACACTGTTGTAGAAGTTCCTGACAATCAAAGAATTAGATACCAATTACCTGGCCCAAACTCTCCGCTAACTGAAGTGGCAGGAATTAGAACGCTAAACGTTGTGAGCAAGCAACTTCTAGATAATGTTGCGACCATTGTTTTAGATGAACCGCATCAAGCAGTTGTCGGGCAAACAGTAATCCTTGACGGAGTAGATGCATTTTTTACTGGACGTTTAGATACAACCTTTAACGGTAGATTCACAATTACTAGCGTACCTACTGCAAACTCTTTTACCTTTAGCTCTGGTGGAATTCTCAACGTTGGTCCAGAAGGAGTAGCAGGAGGTCTTGCAACCTTCGGCTCTAAAATTATCTACGGAGATTATGGTAGTTACACCTCTAACTCTGATATTGGCATTGGCTTTGAGAACTTAGTCAAGAGCGGTTTTTATCAGGACACACAGATATTCAGAGGTTTTGAGCAAAAGACCGTTGGAGAAATTTTAGAGAGATATTCCAATGTTGTTGACGGCGGTTTTGAGTATCGAATCGACTGTGACTACGACTTTAGGACTGCCTCGTTTACAAGAACTTTTAGGCTTTTACCAATCAGCCTTGCTGACCCACCACCTGCAAACGATGTCTATGCAGTTACAGACTTCGGAGCAGAGCAAATAGTTTTTGAATATCCAGGCAACGTCATCACCTTTAGTGTGAGCGAGTCCGCAGAAGATGCTGCCACTAGGTTCTTTGTTGTAGGAAACATCGAGGACATGACTGATGAGGCTAGCCAGCCGTATGCTGGAGCCGCAGACCGTGAGCTGCTCGACAATCCAAACGGTAGAAGCTGGCCATTAATTGACCAAGTAGAAACTCTGGATGAGATTGAAGACGAGCTCAGTTTGCACCTCTATGCTCAGGACTACTTGTTCGAGTCCAGGCCACCTATTGGGACATACTCGCTGACCGTTAACGGCTCACTATATCCGCAGGTAGGTACATTTTTTCCAGGGCAGTGGTGCTCCATAGTTATCGACGACGAGTTTGTCCGTCAGAGACTAGCCAGCGACCAAGAGCCTAGAGATGACTTGTTAATCAGAAAGATTGACTCGTTTAAGGTTAATGTTCCAGACGGTGCTCCAATACCTGAAACAGTTGACTTGACCCTCGTATCCGACTGGAAGGTGGACCAACGTGGCAACTAGAAGAAGAGCCAGTAGAAGAAGTATAACTGGTACTATTTCTGACATCCAGAGAAGGGTGTCTTATCTACAGAATAGGGCAACTCCGACTCGGCTAGCTAACGAGGTAGTGCGACGTACAAACATTCAGCCTAGGGCTGTTGCAACAGACCAGATTGCTCTAGACGCTGTTACCAATGAGCAAGTTGCAGTGGATGCAGTCGATAATGAACAAATCAGAACTGACGCTGTACAAAATAGAAATATTCTTAATAATGCTGTAACTAATGAAAAAATAGAAGATGACTCAATTAGCAATACAAAGATGCAAGATGATTCTGTAGCTAATAACAATATGCAAAATGATTCTGTGTCAACGCCAAATATTCAAGACCAAAACGTCACTACCGACAAAATTAAAGACGGTGATGTGACCACTGAAAAACTTCGAGACAGTGCTGTCACAACTGCAAAGATTAACGATGGAGATGTGACTACTGCAAAGTTAGACAGCCAAGCTGTTACCACTGCAAAAATTGCTGATGGAGATGTAACCACTGCAAAGCTAGATAATAGTGCTGTCACTACCGACAAGATTAACGATGGAGATGTAACCACTGCAAAGCTAGATAATAGTGCTGTCACTACCGACAAGATTAACGATGGAGATGTGACCCTCGCAAAAATGGCTACAGACTCTGTAGACAGTGCTCAGATAAGAGCCAATGCTGTAGACACTAACGAAATTGCTAACGGCGGTGTTCACGAGCAAAACATTAGAAGAGGTGCAGTTACCGAGTCAAGAATAAGAAACAGTGCTGTTACAGCTGCAAAAATCGCACCTAACGCTGTTGGTTCTTCTGAAATTGCCACAGGCGCAGTGGGCTCAGCTGAAATTGCCTCAGGTGCCGTTGGAAACGCTGAGCTGGCGAACAGTTCAGTAACTACTACCAAAGTACAGAATGGTACCTTGCAAGCTAATGATATAGATAGAAGATTTTACGCTGCTATTGTTGCTGGTGGGATTAGGGCTGGGTCTGGAATAAGTATTTCTGGAGCAACCATTTCAGCCCGCTTCGGCACATCCTCTAGCACAGTAGCTCGAGGTAGCCACACCCACAGTCAATATGCTTCTTCATTCCACACCCACAGTCAATATGCTTCGGTCAACCACTCGCACTCTGATGGTTCAACTATTACGATGAAAAAAAATGTTCGTAATTACGAGGTAGAAGATGTTAAAAAAATTCTTCAATTACAGCCAAAACTCTTCGAATACAAAGATAAAAACGAAGGCTGGGGCAACAGAAAAACTTATTTGGGATACATTGCGGAAGAAGTTTTAGCCCTGGGGATTGAAGAGCCCGTCGGCTATGATAAGCAAGGAAAGCCAACCTCTCTAAAATACGACACTTTTGCTGTAATGGCATTAGAAGTCATTAAACAACATGAAAAAGAGATAGAATCTCTTAAAGAAGAGATGAAAAGACTAAAGGAAATCTAATGATTACTTACGAACCAATATACCCAGACCCCTCTTCAAGACCTTTTATTTCTAAAACAATTGACGGTGTTTACACAAAGATGTCTCCCCTTGGATATAAGGAGGAGCTTTCGGCAATCCCAGAAAGTGTCATTGATTCTCACTTTCAAAACTTATCTTCCTATATGGCCGATATTTCACAATCTTTCACCCTAATCACGCCCTCGACTGATACCTCACATCAGTTCCCTTTCTCGGAAGCGGAAGAAGTTGCTTGGGCATTAGAAGAAAGTTCTCTTTGGTGGCAATACCGTATAGAAATACTTTTCAGTGAGCAAGAAGGGTCAGTGTAGTGCACGAAGTCAAAGATGGCTCACGAACTCTTCAGTTCAGCGGAACGCTTTTGGGCGAGTCTTCCTCATACCGTCGAGGTGCTAACCGCTGGATTGAGTTCAAGCTTTACAGAACTGAGAATGGCTCCTACATTCTTTCTAGAATTGGAGTATCCGTAATTTTTCATGCTGCAACTTGTAGCTTGGTAAAACGCTACGGTCTTAGTGAGGCGAGTAATGTAGACCTTAAGCAAGACGCTGTGCCTTGCGAAGAGTGCAGCCCAGACCGTGGGATGCCTATAGTATTTCCAGAGCAAGACAGAACTTGGGCACAAGTTAGTGACGACCCAGAGCCAGTGCTAGATGCTTTGTATAAGTACGACCCTCAGGGTGGTGCAAGATATTTAACTAAGGTTGCTCAGAGATTGTTGGAGCAAGCAGCAGATGAAGATGTCCAGATAGACCGTGTTTATAGAGTGGAGCAAATTCCGTAAACACCTAAGAAAGTAGAGACGAGAAAGACATGACTAACGACAAAACAGACCTATCTTCGGTCAGCCTAAACCTTGTAGATAGCGTAGAAAAAGCTGGCGAGTTCTTACGCTGGCTTGGCGAGCGTCGACCGCACAATGCTGTTGCAGTTGATATCGAAACAGGCGAACTACCTGGCAATAATAAAAAAGATGCTTTCTCGCCTTGGCATGGTCGCATAAGACTGGTTCAGGTTGGTGACGGTCAGACTGGATGGTCTATCCCTTGGGAAAGATGGTCGGGTGTTTTCTACCAAGGTATGAATCAATTTGACGGTCAAATTATCTGCCACAACATTGCGTTTGAGGCTAAGTGGTTTGCAGTAGCAACAGACTGGGAACTCCCTTGGGGACGCTCACACGACACAATGATTATGTCTAGGATTATCAACCCTCTAATGACGGCAAAACTAAAAGACCTCTCATCTATTTACATAGACTCTAAAGCTGCTGTAATGCAAGAACAGCTAGATATAGGTATGGTCAAGAATGGCTGGACTTGGGGAACGGTGCCAATCGAATATGAACCCTACTGGGCATACGGTGCTCTTGACACAGTTTTAACCGCACGTATATGGGAGATGTTTTATGAGCAATGCGGACCTGGCGGTGCTTACCACAGGTCTTATGAGCTAGAAATGGCTACTAGAAAAATTGCTACTCGTATGGAAGTAAATGGAGCTCGTGTAGACCTTGAATACTCCAAGGACAAGTACGAAGAATTAATCGACTTTACTGAGAGAACAAAGCTTTGGTTCTACAACACTTACAACGCTTCTATGACAAGTAATCAACAACTTATAAAAGTTCTTGAAAACTTAGGAGCAGAAATTGAAACTCTGACACCTTCAGGTCAGAAGTCTGCCAGTAAAGATGAGATAGAACGTTTAGCTGTTGAAGGCAACCAAGACGTTAAAAATGTTGCAAGTGTAGTGCTTAAGCAAAGAAAAGCTGACAAGCTAGCTAGCACCTACTTTTCAAACTTCACAGAAAAGAATGTTGACGGCTTCTTGCACCCATCTATCAACACACTTGCTGCTCGTACTTCTCGCATGTCAATTACCGAGCCTGCCCTTCAGACACTGCCAAAGGGCGATGACGTAGTGCGACGCGCGTTCATCCCTAAAGACGATGACCACGTAATTATTACCTCTGACCTTGACCAAGTTGAGTTTCGTATGTTCTCGCACCTATCTCAAGACCAGAACCTTATTAATCTGTTTCTCAGAGCAGACGCTGAGGGCTCTGACCCGTTTACAGAAATTGGTCGTCAGGTGTATCAAGACCCAACAATGCAGAAGTCTGACAAAAGACGTGGACTGATTAAGGGTGTTGTGTATGGGCGTTTATATGGTGCAGGTGTGGCTAAGCAAGCTATTACTGCGGGAGTGCCCAGAGAGCAGATGCAAGCCGTTTCTGACTCGTTTGACAGCAACTATCCAGGTATGGCTGCTTTCCAAAGACAGGTCAATGACGTAGGTCAAAGGCGATTTAGGTCTGAGGGAGAAGGCTACGTAAATACTTGGACTGGTCGCAGAATACCTTGTGATGACGACCGTACTTACACATTGGTAAATTATTTGATTCAAGGTGGTGCAGCTGAAATTTTTAAATCCAATCTAGTAAAGCTAGACCAAGCAAATCTCACTGATTACTTGATTGTGCCAGTGCATGACGAAATTGTTCTCCAAGCACCTCGCTCGGAGGCGGAAGAAGTTAAGCAGATAGTAAAAGAATGCATGACAACCACCGAGGGCTGGGATGTGCCACTAACGGCAGATGCTGACGGTCCTCTCGAGAGTTGGGGAGAGAAGTACTGATGGATGCAAAATACGCAGTATTAGCTGTAGACCCTGGAAAGACAACAGGGATTGCCTTTCTATTGTGGAGCGGTAACCCAAACGAAGACCCTGTTATTGAGCTGACTGATGAAGTAAGTGCCGAGAGTTTCTCGCAGGTAGTCGATAACGCTTTTCTTTCAGGAGCAATGCAAGCTGGTACCGTCTTGGTTGCATGTGAGCGGTTTGTTATTAACCAAGCTACCGTTAGAAACGCTCAGGCTCCGTGGTCACTGGAGCAGATAGGCGTACTAAAGCACTTGTGTCGGATTAATAAGTTTGCTCCTGCTCCTGAAGAAATTGAGTTTCAGGCACCTGTAAATGCAAAGAACATGTTCCCCAATCCCGCTCTAAAAAAGCTTGGTATGTGGCATAAAGGTGGAGAGGGGCACGCATTGGATGCTTTGCGACACGCCCTGTTGTTAATCACCAAAAAAGGATGGATACCTAGTAAGTTAGTAGAGTAGTAAAAGTCACTAACAAGATTTTCTAAATTTACAGGGAAGTCTAGACAAAAAGACAGCAGGAGTAAAAATGACAGTTAAGGCAGAAGTTAATGCCTCGCAAACCCATATCAATATATTTGCGGAATGGCGATTCAAGGAAGTCTGCCAAAAGATTCCAGGGTCTACATGGTCACGTAGCGACCAAGTTTGGACTGTGCCCCTGAGCTGGTCTAGTTGCCTAGCTCTACGTTCTAGCTTTCAAGACAAGCTAGAAATTGGCCCAGAGCTTGCAAACTGGGCTTCGAATGAGCTTGCAACAAGAATTAATCCAGCTTTAGAGCTAAGAGACTTAGAAGAATATGAAGGCGATTCTGATTTGTTTCCACACCAGCGGGCGGGTGTTGCGTACCTCGCAACAGCCAGGAGAGCATTGCTGGCCGACGAACCTGGTCTTGGTAAGACTGCCCAGGCGATTCGTGCACTTAAGAAATTGAATGACGAGGGCAAAGACGTATTTCCCGCAATGATTGTCTGCCCAAATACTTTGAAGAAAAACTGGGCTCGTGAATTTAGTCGCTGGTGGCCAGAAGCAACTACGCAGGTTATAAAAGGCACTGCAGCTCAGAGAAAGAAACAATTTACAGTTGCTCAAGAAAGCAACCTAGATGTAATTATTATCAACTGGGAGTCACTACGTTCCCACTCGAGGCTTGCACCTTACGGCTCTGTTGCTCTTACCAAGTGCACTGAATGCGGTGGTTTGGACGAAAGTATCAGTGTTACTCGTTGCGAGGTACACCTACGGGAGCTAAATGATTTTGAATTTAATGCAGTAGTAGCTGACGAAATTCACCGCTCTAAGGACCCCAAGTCAAAGCAGACTAGAGCTTTATGGTCTGCTACTGGTAACGCTGATTACAGATTCGCTATGACTGGTACTCCTATTGCAAACAATGTTGTGGACTTATGGCCGATTCTTCACTGGCTATCTCCACAGGACTGGCCAAGCAAGACTAAATGGATTGACCGCATGGTAGACACGATTATCAATATGTTTGGAGCAATGCTCGTTCAGGGTGTAAAACCACACATGAAAGATGAGTTTTACAAAACCCTAAACCCTCACATGAGAAGAATGCTCAAGGCTAGGGTTCTACCAAATCTTCCAAAGCAGGTTTTTGAGCGTCGTGATGTTGAGATGTCTACAAAGCAAGCAAAAGCTTATAAGCAGATGCGTGACAACATGATTGCGTTGTTGGAAGACGGTGGTGCTCTAACTGCACCTAGCATTCTTACCCAGTCAACAAGACTTAATCAGTTTGCCAATGCATATGCTGAAATTACGATTGATGAAAACACTGGCGAAGAAAAGGTACGTCTGGCTGACCCCAGTTGCAAAGTAGACGCCTTGATGTCAGATATTAAAGCTAATGACTACGGAGAAGATTCTGTGGCTGTGTGTGCCGTTTCTCGACAGCTCATAGAGCTTTTAAGCAATGCAATGACTAAGGCTGGCATTGAGCACGGGCTTGTGACTGGTGCTCAGGATGAAGATGAGCGTCAGCAAGCAGTGGATGATTTCCAGAATGGCAGGACCAAATGGATTCTGTTTACTGCTCAGGCTGGTGGTGTAGGTATTACTCTTACCGCCGCTCGCAGGCTGATTATGCTTCAACGTCCGTGGTCACTTGTAGATTACAAACAAGCCCTTGACCGTACTCACCGAATCGGTTCTGAGATTCACGACTCGATTATTGTGACTGACTACGTCACGTCAGACACAATCGAGGACAGAGTGATTCAAGTTTTGGAAGGCAAGGCAGAAAACTTTGAAGAGGTTGTCCGAGACAAGGACCAACTTGTCCAGCTTCTTAAAGATGAGAAGGCAGGTAAGTAATGAAAGAGCCAATAAGGATAAGTAATTCAGAAATCCAAACTTGGAAAGATTGTAGGAGGAAGTGGTGGT
>Ga0209937_1000064_pt1 | contig 36183 bp, 36 predicted proteins | sample SalPon1_B_H2O_MG_FD_185699 | JGI IMG/M metagenome (GOLD analysis project Ga0209937, IMG submission 185699) | Salt pond water microbial communities from South San Francisco under conditions of wetland restoration - Salt Pond MetaG R1_B_H2O_MG... | ecosystem: Environmental > Aquatic > Non-marine... | reverse complement strand
TCAGTCTTTGCAGCAAGCGGTGGAGATGGGAGCGCACCGCGTGAACATCGGGACTGCTGCTTTGGAAAACCCCGAATGGACTGAGCAAATCATCAAAAAACACGGTGATCTAGTTGCCATTGGTCTCGATGTTAGAGGGGAAACTTTGGCCGCAAGGGGTTGGACTCAAGATGGTGGCAACCTATTCGAGGTCATGAAGACGTTGGAAGCTGCTGGTTGCTCACGATATGTAGTCACCGATGTCAATAAAGACGGAACCTTGAAAGGCCCAAACATCGAGTTGTTGAAATCTGTTTTGGAAAAGACCAATAAGCCGGTTGTGGCGAGTGGTGGAATCTCAAGCCTTGAAGATATTCAAGCCCTTAGAGGGCTCACCGATTTTGGCTTAGAGGGGGCAATCTTAGGAAAGTCTTTATATGCCGGAAAGTTTTCACTAGCTGAAGCATTAGAGGTTGCTGGTTGAGTTTTACTGATTCAGCGGGAGTGCCCTGGGAGGGCAGGAGCTTTTCTGAAAACAGTTTTGGTGAGGACTCTGGCGCAGAGCTTCCAGAAATATCTGAGGCAATCGAGAGCTTTTTTGCCAATAAGTCAGCTCTGAGGGAGCTGTTGGCGAGTTTCGCAGGCACTCGGGTTTTGATTCCACTGGTGGCAAAGGCCGAGGAGACCAAGATGGGTCATCACGGTCAACTTGTGGACACAAGTTCGGATATGCACATCGTTGCGCTCAATGGTCCTGACGGATTGCCCAGTTTGCCGATCTTCAGCTCGGTTGAGAATTTGCAAAATTGGAATCCAGAGTCACGACCGGTTCCAGTTCAGTTTGAGAAGGCTTTGTTAGCTGCCGCCTCCGAGGGTCAGACTCGGGTCGTTGTAAATCCAGGTAGTGAAAATTGGTTTGCTATCAAAAGACCTGCAATTGAAGCTTTGGCTCAATCCAAGAAGTGGCAGCCCCCCGAAACAAACCCAGAGGTTAAACAGCTGGTATCAGCGGCGATCCAAGAGCTACCGATTGTTGGTTATCGATTGATTGCGGGTGATCCCCAGTCCAAGTTGGTTGCCGAGGAGTTAATCATTGTTTTGAAACTGGAACCTGGAATGGATCGAGAGCAAACTCAATCTCTGGTTGCCCAATTCATATCCAATCTGGACAACCAGAGATTTAATTTTTTGGTGGATTCGCTAAAAATCTCACTCAGTGCTTAGTTGACGGGACCGGTGTATTTCTCGCCTGGGCCCTGACCAGGTGGGTCTTGATGACTGGAAGCTTCCCGGAAGGCAAGCTGCAGCGACCTCAACCCATCCCTCAGCGGTCTTGCGTGATGATCACCAATCTCCGCACTGGCGGCAGTGACCAATCCCGCAAGCGAGTGAATCAGCTTTCTAGCCTCGGCTAGGTCTGTCTTCGGGCTGTCATCAGCTAAACCGCAATGAACCGCGGCTGCACTCATTAGGTGCACAGCCGTGGAGTTAATAATCTCCACTGCCGGCACATCTGCGATGTCTCTAATTTCATCGCCTGCATCCTTAAAATCCAACTCTTCTCCTTTAGGTTGCGCTCTGCTAGGCTATACGAGGCTCTGGGCAAAAATGTCCAGTCAGAAGAGGATTGCGATCCCACCTTGCAGTTGAATCTAGAAATTGCTGGGTTAGAGAGTTTGACCCTTCTGTGCGCTCGCGCGGCCTTTGATCGTGGAACCAGAAGGAGCTAGTAATCAGCGACCCGAGAATCAACGAACGCATCCGCGTTCCTGAGGTTCGTTTAGTCGGACCAAAAGGCGAACAGGTAGGGGTTGTTCCAATTGAACAGGCCCTAACTTTGGCTAGAGAAAGTGATTTGGATTTGGTGGAGGTTGCGCCAACATCAAAACCACCGGTAGCCAAATTGATGGACTACGGCAAGTACAAATACGAAGCCGCCCAGAAAGTTCGCGAGTCGAAAAAGAAGCAGGTCAACACGGTGCTGAAAAGCATTCGCTTTGGTCTGAAGATCGACGAGCACGACTACCAAACCAAACTCGGTCAGATTACAAAGTTTCTAAAAGCTGGTGACAAGGTCAAAGTCATGATCGTGTTTCGAGGCAGGGAACAGTCACGACCAGAAATGGGCGTGAAATTACTGCAGAAACTCAGTGATGAGGTTTCAGAAGTTGGAGTTGTTGAGTCAACACCTTCAATTGACGGCAGAAACATGGTGATGGTTCTTGGTCCGGTTAGGAACAAGGCCGAGGCAAGAGCAGAGGCAAAGCGGGCCGAAAAAGCTCAGCAAAAAGCTGAGAAGAAAAACGAGGAGAACTAATGCCAAAAATGAAGACCCATTCGGGCACCAAGAAGCGTTTTCGCTTCACAGGTAGTGGCAAGTTGATGAAGCAGCAGATTAATATGCGACACAACCTGGAGCACATGCCTTCAAAGCGTAAGCGTCGCTTGAACCAGGACCAGATTGTCAGTGCAGCCGATGTCAAAAAATTGAAAAAGCAACTAGGTCGCTAGGAGGGTATAGAACATGGCAAGAGTAAAAAATGCAGTTAATTCACACAAAAAGCGTCGTGTAGCCCTCGACCGCGCAAACGGTTATCGTGGACAGCGCTCAAGGCTTTACCGTCAGGCGAAGCAGCAGTTGCTGCACTCGTTTGTATACGCCTACAACGACAGAAAAAACCGTAAGGGTGATTTCCGTAGGTTGTGGATTCAAAGAATCAATGCAGCTTCTAGAAGCAACGGCATGACTTACAACCGCTTTATCCAGGGTTTGCACCTGGCTGGAGTTGAGGTTGACCGCCGTATGCTTGCGGAGCTGGCAGTGAATGAGCCAAAAACTTTCAGCTCTTTGGTTCAGACCGCAAAGGCTGCATTGCCTGAGCAGGTTAACGCACCGAAAGCTGGTTAGTGAGCATAAACAACGCCCAGCTTCGCTGGGTTAAGTCTTTAGCTAAAAAAAGCGCCCGGGTTGAGTCCGGGCGCTTTTTTGCTGAAGGAAGTCAGTCACTGAAGGTGCTTTCCAAAAAACAGTACTGGTTGGAAAACGTGTATCTGACTGAAGATTTCATGGTTGCAAATAAGGCCTTGGTCTCCGAGTTCAATCCAGATCTGATTGAAGAGGTCACGGATCAACAAATTCAGAGGATGGCCGATGCAAGCACTCCGCAGGGAGCAATGGCTATTTGCAAATTGCCAACCAAAGAGCCAAGCGTCACAGGTAACCCCGTTGTAATGCTTGAGCAGGTTTCCGACCCCGGGAATCTTGGAACCATCATCCGCACCGCGGATGCCTCTGGTGCAGGCACCATTCTGGTTGGCCTCGGTTCTGCCGATGCTTTCTCGCCAAAGGTGGTTAGATCATCGGCTGGAAGCATTTTCAATGTCGACCTCATGCAAAATTTGGATATGGAATCAGCCATTGAGCAGGTGAAAAGCTTTGGCTATCAAGTATTCGCAGCTGATAGCTCAGGGGTCGATTTCCGACAGGGAGATTTTTCATCAAAACATGCTTGGCTGTTGGGTAACGAGGCTCATGGACTTGAGTCCGAACTTCTTGCAAGAAGCGATAAGACTTTCTCGCTACCTTTGGCAGGAGAGGCTGAATCATTGAATCTTTCAGTTGCGGCAGGCATACTGCTTTATCACTCAGGTTTCCACCAGCAGGGCTAGACTTTGCTCTGATGTCAGAAATAAACCCAGACAAAATCGCCCAGCTAATCGCAGAGGCTGAACAGCTGATCAACTCCGCTGAGGACATTGAGCAGCTAAAGGCTTTGCGCTCCAAGATTATTGGCGATGATAGCGAAATTACTAAGTTAAACGCCTCCATTAAAAACCTCCCCAATGAGCAAAAAGCCGAGGCTGGAAAGCTAGTTGGACAGGCCAAGGCAAAGATTTCAAGTGATTACGCAGAGGTCGAGCAGAAACTAGCTGCTGAGCAGAAAGATCAGCAGTTGAAAAAAGAATCTGTTGACATGTCGGCCTATGCCAACCTGAGCCAGCAGGGTGCCCGCCACCCGCTTTCATTGATGATGGAGCAGGTAAGTGATGCGTTTGTTGGAATGGGTTGGGAGATTGCCGAGGGTCCAGAACTAGAGAGCGAATGGTTCAACTTCGATGCGCTGAACTTCGATCAAGACCACCCCGCAAGAGCCATGCAGGACACATTCTTTGTTAGCCCCCTGGATGCAAAGTTGGTTCTAAGAACTCACACTTCGCCGGTGCAGGTGCGCTCAATGCTGGACCGAGACATCCCCATTTATGTTTTGTGCCCGGGAAGGGTATTCAGAACCGATGAACTGGATTCAACTCACACCCCGGTTTTTCACCAAGTCGAGGGCTTGGCAATTGACAAAGGTTTGACCATGGCAGACCTCAAGGGAACGCTTGAGCATTTTGCCAGGAAGATGTTTGGTGAAGAAGCTGAAATCAGGCTAAGGCCCAGCTATTTCCCATTCACCGAACCCTCTGCTGAGCTAGATGTTTGGCATCCACAAGCTAAGGGCGGGCCCAGATGGGTTGAATGGGGTGGTTGCGGAATGGTTAACCCCAATGTCCTGAAAGCTAGTGGAATTGACCCTGAGGAGTATTCCGGTTTCGCGTTCGGTATGGGAATTGAAAGAACTTTGATGTTTAGAAATGGTGTCTTAGACATGCGCGACATGGTCGAGGGCGACATGCGTTTCGCCAGGCAGTTTGGGGTGAGAGTCTGATGAGAGTCCCACTGAGTTGGATTAGCGAATTTACAGAACTTCCAAAGGGTTCAAAGCCAGAACAGTTGATGGCTGATTTGGTGAAGATTGGCCTAGAAGAAGAGCAAGAGCATTTCTTTGATGTCACCGGTCCGGTTGTGGTCGGAAAAGTGGTTGAGTTTGTCGATGAACCGCAATCGAATGGAAAAACCATCCGTTGGTGTCAGGTTGACGTTGGCGAATCGGAGCCCAGGGGCATTGTTTGCGGTGCGAGCAACTTTGTCGAGGGGGACAAAGTTGTTGTTACCCTGCCTGGAAGCGTTTTACCTGGAAATTTTGCAATTGCCGCTAGGTCCACCTATGGCCACACAAGCGACGGAATGATCGCCTCGGTCAAAGAACTTGGGTTGGGAGATGATCACGAGGGAATCTTGGTTCTTTCCACTCTCGGACTCGATCCCAAAATTGGTGAAGACGCTGTGAAGCTACTGGGCTTGGATGACTCCGCAGCGGAAATAAATGTCACCCCTGACCGTGGTTATTGTTTTTCAATTAGGGGTGTTGCCAGAGAGTACTCTCACGCCACATCCACCAAGTTCACTGACCCAGCCGATATTGAGTCAGTTAGTGGTGATGGATTCGAACTAAAGGTTTCCGACGATGCTCCAATCAGAGGTGCAGACGGTTGCAGCAGATTTGAGTTGGTTGAACTCGCTGGCATCGACGCTTCAGCTCCAACTCCTGCCTGGATGATGAGTCGGTTGAAGCTAGCCGGCATGCGATCAATCAGCCTGATAGTGGATATCACCAACTACGTGATGCTGGAAACTGGTCAGCCAACCCACGCCTACGACCTTGATTTACTAACCGGTGGCATAACCGTCCGCAGAGCTAAAAAAGGCGAGAAGCTCAAGACTCTGGATGGGCAAGTAAGAGATTTGCATGAAGAGGATTTACTGATTACCGACGAATCCGGCCCAATTGGTATAGCCGGTGTCATGGGTGGTCACTCAACCGAGGTTAGTGATAAAACAACGAGAGTTTTGATTGAGGCTGCCAATTTTGATCCGGTGAGTATCGCCAGATCCGCAAGAAGACACAAATTACCCTCAGAGGCTTCAAAGCGATTTGAAAGAGGCGTTGACCCGCAGGTTGCCAATAAGTCAATAGCAAGAATTGCGCAATTACTTGCCGAGTATGGATCGGCCGAGGCAACCGGCTTTGGAGCTAGCTATTTTCCAAAGTCCGAGCAAATCAGGATTGAACTTCCTGCGGGGTTTGCCAGTGAACTGGTCGGTGTCGATTACTCAATTGATTTGCAAAAACAGATTTTGCAACAAATCGGATGTCAGGTTTCAGGTAATGAGCCGATTTTGGTCGAGCCCCCAAGCTGGAGGCCAGACCTTCGCCACAAAACTGATTTAGTTGAAGAGATTGCCAGAATCGATGGATATCACAAGATCTCCTCAAGGTTGCCGGTGGCTCCTCCAGGTTCTGGCTTGACTCAGAATCAGCAGTTGAGAAGAAAACTCGCTGATTTCCTGGCTGCCAGCGGAACGGTTGAAACACTGAACTACCCATTCCTGTCCAGTCAGGAAAACCAGATCTTTGGAAAAGTAAAGCCAGTAAGGCTTGAAAACCCCATTCAAGAGGACTTTCCAGAAATGAGGACCTCGCTAGTTCCTGGACTGATGCAGGCTGCTGCCAGAAACGTATCAAGAGGACTGGTTAGCGGAATCCTGTACGAAATGGGAAGTGTTTTCTGGGCGGCTGCCAATTCAGAATCTTCGGTTGCTTTCCCAGACACTGATTCAAGACCAGAGCAAGATGAACTCGAAGCGCTAAACAGCCAGATTCCAGAACAGCCAGAGATGCTCGCTGGACTTGCCTTTGGTGATCGCCAGCCAATGCTCCCAGGTGAGAGCAGTCAACCCATTGATTTCAAGGTGGCCATTGACCAGGTCTTTAGTGTTCTAAAGGTTTTGTCTCTGGAGCCAAACCTTTTGAATGCAGAGAATCCAGGCTTGCACCCGGGAAGGAGTGCTGACGTTTTGGCCCAGGGAGAAAAAGTTGGCTACGTGGGTGAACTGCACCCAGACATAGCGGCTGAATATCACCTTCCCAGGGTGGCATTATTTGAACTCAACCTGAGAAAGCTTCTGTCAATGGTGGAGCCGGTAACGGCCTCCGCTGTTTATACCTTCCCTGCGGCAACACAGGATTTGTCACTGGTTGTTGATCAATCACTTGAAGCGGAAACTCTAAGACAAACACTGATTGAGGGCTCGGGTGAATTGCTGGAAAGCATCAGAACGGTGGATGTTTATCAAGGCAAAGGTATTCCTGAAGGCAAAAAGTCAGTTACGTTTTCAATCATTTACCGTGCCCAAGATAGAACTCTGACCCAAGAAGAGGCTTCCGAGTCAAGAAACTCGGCGGTAGCATTAGCAACCAGCAAACACGGAGCAGAACTGAGAGGTGTCTAGTGACATATTCAGTGGCTGTTGCAGGGGCTAGCGGTTATGTCGGCGGAGAGCTAATCAGACTGATTCTGAATCACCCTGATTTGGAGCTTAGAACAGTTACCGCCCATTCAAATGCCGGTCAAAAACTTAGCTCTGCGCACCCTCAGCTTGCTCATCTTGGGCTTGATTTGGTGGAAACCACCGCATCTAAGTTGAATGGACACGATGTTGTCTTCCTCGCTCTCCCTCATACTCAGAGTGCTGCCATTGCCGGGGATTTGGACGCTGTTGGTTTGATATTGGATTGCGGCGCTGATTTTAGGTTGGAAAGCAGTGAGCGCTGGGAAGAGTTTTATCAAACCAAGCACGCAGGTGCCTGGAATTATGGATTACCCGAGCTAACTCTGGCCGATGGCGGGAAGCAGCGCGGGAGGCTTGCATCGGTTCAGGCAATAGCCGTTCCTGGCTGCAACGTGACGGCAGTGACACTATCGCTTGCTCCACTAATCACAGCTGACTTGATTGAAACAGACGACATTGTGTCAAACCTGACCGTTGGCACCAGTGGTGCTGGAAAGTCATCAAAGGTCGAGCTTTCAGCCTCCGAGATGAGTGGAAACCTAAAGGCATATGCAGTTGGTGGAATTCACCGCCACGTGCCAGAAATCCTGCAAAACCTTGAAAAGGCTGGGGCGGTTGATCCAAAAATCACCTTCACGCCGGTGCTAGCTCCTGTGAGCCGAGGGATTCTGGCGGTCACTTCAGCCAAAATGAAGGCCTCACCTGAAAAACTAACCGAGGCTTTGCAAGATGCCTATCACGATGAGAGCTTTATAGAGCTATTGACAGACAGCCTGCCTGAAACCGCTTCGGTGACCGGTTCCAACAGGGTTCATCTTTCACACAGGTTTGATCCATCAGGAAGAATCACGGTTATTTGCGCAATTGATAATTTGGTCAAGGGGACCGCTGGAGCGGCAATTCAGTCAATGAATATTGCACTTGGAATGGTTGAGCAAACAGGGCTGAATCAAACGGGAATTAGACCATGAGTGTTACCTACCCAAAAGGATTTGTTGCAGGGTCATTCGCAGCTGGATTAAAGCCAAAAGGAGATGATGTTGGATTGATTTTGAATCAAGGCCCAATTGATTCTTGTGCGAATGTATTTACAACCAACAGGTCTGTCGCAAATCCAATCATTTGGTCCAAACAGGCCTCTCAGGATGGTCGCGCCAGGGCGGTGTTGGCAAACAGTGGCGGGGCTAACTGCTTCACAGGTCCTACCGGTTTCCAGCTCACTCATAAATCAGCCGAGTTGGTTGCCGAGCTTTCCGGCTTGGCACCAATCGAAGTTTTAGTCACCTCCACTGGCTTGATAGGGGAGATGTTAGATGAAGAAAAACTTATAAGCGGTATTCGCGGAGCACACGGTCAGCTCTCTGACAGTGGTGGTTATGACGTAGCACAGGCAATCATGACTACCGACAGTGTTCACAAGCATGCCATCAGAGATGGCTCCGGTTTTTGCATCGGGGGGATAGCAAAGGGCGCAGGTATGCTCGCTCCAGCGCTGGCGACAATGCTTGTGTTTATAACAACTGATGCTGATATTGAACCTGAAAGACTTCAAAAGCACTTGAACTTGGCGGTTGAGAAAAGCTTTAATCGTTTAGATAGCGATGGTTGCACCTCCACTAACGATCAGGTGACACTGATGGCCAGTGGCTCGAGTGGGATGACTCCCGAGGATGAAGAGTTTCAAACTCTGCTGGACGAACTCTGTATGGATCTTGCAATGCAACTTCTTACCGATGCCGAGGGCGCAGATCACGATATTCACATCACGGTAACCCAGGCGGCTTCCGCGCAGCTGGCGGTTGATGTGGCGAGGAGTGTTGCCAGAAATAATCTTTTCAAAGCAGCCATCTATGGAGCGGACCCAAACTGGGGAAGAATTTATGCAGCAATAGGAACGGTTGAGGGTGATTTTGACCCAATGATTGCAAAGCTAACAATCAATGGGGTTTGCGTTGCAGATGATTCAATGCCTCAGGCTGATAGAGATCAGGTGGATCTCGCGGAAAGGCTTGTAGAGATTGAGATTGATCTAAAAAATGGCTCTCAACAAGCAACAGTTTTCACAAATGATCTGACGCATGCCTATGTGAGCGAGAACAGCGAGTACTCAAGCTAATGAAGCCAGCAGATTCAAACGATTACGGCCTTGCGAGGCTGAAAGCAGAGACCCTGATTGAATCTCTTGATTGGCTCAGGGAGTTTCACGGCAAAACAGTAGTTATCAAATTTGGTGGTAACGCCATGGTTGATGAGGCTTTGCAGCAGAGCTTTGCCGAAGACATGGCCTACCTCCGTTTTGTTGGTATTCGTCCGGTAGTTGTTCATGGCGGTGGCCCTCAAATAACTGCCAAGTTGGCTGAAATGGGTATCGAAACAGAGTTCAAGGCCGGACTAAGAGTTACCAGCGAAGAATCAATCAAGGTGATCCGCGACGTCCTGCGAGAAAGCATTGGTGCTGGTCTGGCCGCTCGAATAGCGCTTGCAGGTGCTGAAGCAAAAGTTCTAAGCGGTGAGGACAAGGCTCTGTTTTTAGCAGAGAAAACCAAGGTGGAAACCATCGACGGAGAAGTGGACCTAGGTCTTGTGGGTGAGGTGAGAAGTGTGAATCCCAGGGCTGTTTTGGATCTAATCAGCAATGGCAAAATCCCTGTAATCTCCTCTGTTGCCCCCGATGTCAGCGGGCAGCTATTGAATGTCAATGCAGATCTCGCGGCAGCTTCCCTCGCTGTTGCCCTGGGGGCAGAGAAGTTGATTGTCTTGACCGATGTTCCAGGTCTTTACTCGGGCTGGCCAGATAGAAACAGTTTGATTAGCGAGATAACAAACAAGGAGCTTCGGGAGCTTATCCCTAGTTTGGAATCTGGAATGGTGCCAAAGATGAGCGCTTGCTTGGAAGCTGTTGATGGTGGAGTGCCAAAGGCGCACATAATTGATGGAAGAGACCCTCACAGCATTCTGCTGGAGATATTTACCGAATCTGGAGTTGGAACGCAGGTGAGCAAGTGATCAGACACTTTTTGAAAGATGACGATATTTCTCCAGAGGAGCAATCTGAGATTTTGGATCACGCAATTGCGTTGAAACAAGACCGTTTCGCTGACAGGTCTTTCGAGGGCCCTAAAACTGTTGCGATGATCTTTGACAAGACCTCAACCAGAACCAGAGTTTCTTTTTCGGTGGGCATCAGTGAAATGGGTGGATTTCCTCTGGTGATTGACTCTCAATCCTCACAGATGGCCAAAAGTGAATCAATCGCTGACACCGCAAGGGTTTTGACCCGGCAGGTGAGTCAGATTATGTGGCGAACTTATGAGCAGTCAAATCTCGAAGAGATGGCGAAGCATTCAACTGTGCCGGTCATTAGTGGATTGAGCGATGACTATCACCCATGCCAATTGCTAGCTGATTTACAAACAATCAAAGAGCACTTTGGTAAAACCCAGGGCCTCACCGTTGCCTATGTCGGTGATGGGGCTAATAACGTTGCCAACAGCTATTTGCTAGCCGGTGCGATGGCTGGGATGAATGTGCGGATTGCATCCCCTGAGGGTTATTTGCCCAGCGGTGAGGTCGTGAATCGTGCTAAGCAGCTGGCAACTGGAGATATTGTAGTCACCTCTGATCCAGCGGAGGCCGTCAGTGGAGCAGATGTGGTGACCACTGACACTTGGGTTTCAATGGGCGCGGAGAGCGAGAAGTCTCAGAGGATAAAAGACCTGGAGGCATACCGAGTAGACGAAAACCTTTTCTCCCAGGCAAGTCCGGAGGCTGTGTTTCTTCACTGCCTACCTGCATACCGTGGAAACGAGGTAACAGCTGGGGTGATTGATGGGGAGCGCAGTTTGGTTTGGCAGCAAGCAGAAAATAGACTTCACGCTCAGAAGGCGGTTATGTCCTTTCTGGCAAAGAATTCATAACTCGGTTCTAGAATTAGCTTGGAAAAACAAGGAGACGAATGTCAGAACGGATAGTTCTCGCCTATTCAGGCGGGCTAGACACATCAGTAGGAATTGGTTGGCTTAAGAAGGCCACAGGCAAAGAGGTTGTCGCCATGGCCATTGACGTTGGCCAAGACGGTGAGGACATGGATGTCATCCGGCAACGGGCGCTAGATTGTGGTGCCGTTGAATCTGTTGTGATTGACGCAAAAGAAGAGTTTGCCAATGACTACATCATGCCCGCCCTAAAGGCCAACGCGATGTATCAAAAGCGCTATCCTCTGGTTTCTGCACTCTCCAGGCCACTGATTGCAAGGCACTTGGCACTCACTGCCAACCGTTTGGGTGGCAACAGTGTTGCTCACGGTTGCACCGGTAAGGGAAATGACCAGGTGAGGTTTGAGGCTGCGGTTAGTGCGATTAATCCCGACCTGACATCAATTGCTCCAATTAGAGATTTGGCTTTGACCCGAGACAAGGCAATTGAATATGCGTCTGAGCACAGCCTGCCCATTGCACAGAGCAAGAAAAGCCCTTATTCAGTTGACCAAAACGTTTGGGGCCGAGCAGTAGAAACTGGCTTTTTGGAAGACCCATGGAATGGCCCAATTGAAGATCTCTACGAATACACCCAAGACCCAGCTGATGTGAAGCCAGCCGACGAGGTTGTCATTAAATTCGAGCAGGGGATACCCGTTGAAATTGACGGAAAATCAATCACCCCACTGCAGGCAGTGGAGATGATGAACCAGCTTGCTGGTAAGCATGGTGTTGGTCGCATTGACTTGGTTGAAGACAGGCTGGTCGGAATTAAATCCCGCGAGATATATGAGGCTCCAGGTGCCATTGCCCTGATCAATGCCCACGAAGAGCTGGAAAATCTCACCATGGAAAGAGACGTCAACCGTTTCAAGCGGGGCGTTGAATCACGCTGGGCCGACTTGGTTTATGAGGGTCTTTGGTTTAGTGAGTTGAAATCAGCTCTTGATGCATTCATCGACCACACTCAAAGGCACGTTTCTGGAGAGATCAGACTGAAATTGCAGGCTGGTCACGCCAACGTGACCGGCAGAAGAAGTGATCAGAGTCTTTATGATTACAACCTTGCCACCTATGACAGTGACGACAGCTTCGACTCATCCCTAGCTAAGGGATTTATTGAGCTATGGTCAATGCCATCCAAACTATCGGCGAAGAGACATGGCATCGAAAAATAACGATTCTCTCTGGGGGAGCAGGTTCTCCTCGGGGCCAAGTGATGAGATGGCCAATCTCAGCAAGTCAACTGACTTTGACTGGAGGCTGGCCAAATACGACCTTCTTGGCTCTAAGGCGCACGCTGAAGCGCTGGCGGCCAAGGGATATCTCAATAAGGGTGAACTTAGCGAATTGCTGAAAGCGATTAACCAGCTGGAGAAGCGTGTTGTTGCCGGTTCGTTCAAGCCAAAACCCAGCGATGAGGATGTTCACTCAGCCCTCGAACGAGGACTAATCGAAATCGCAGGTAGCGATCTTGGTGGAAAGCTAAGGGCTGGTCGATCAAGAAATGATCAGATCGCCACAGAGATCAGGCTTTTCATGTTGGATGCGGCCGAGGAGATTGAAAAGCAAATCCTAAGTTTTATCGAGCAACTGACTATTCAAGCTGAGACCAACATGGGTGTTGCCATGCCCGGTAGAACTCATTTTCAACACGCTCAACCAGTTCTGCTCGCACATCATCTGTTGGCGCACGCTTGGCCGCAGGTCAGAAACTTGCAAAGACTGGAATCGTGGCGAGCGCGAGCGAAGCAATCTCCATACGGTGCTGGGGCACTGGCCGGCTCTTCGTTAGGCCTTGATCCAAATTTGGTGGCTGAGAAGCTGGGTCTTGCAGGACCTGAGAAAAACTCAATGGATGCAACCAGTTCCAGGGATGTGGCCACGGAGTTTTTATTTATCTGCGCCCAAATAGGAATTGATCTTTCAAGACTGAGCGAAGAATTGATTATTTGGTCCACCGCTGAATTTGGCTACATCAAGCTAAATGATGAATTTTCAACTGGGTCTTCAATCATGCCGCAGAAAAAGAATCCGGACATTGCTGAACTGGCCAGAGGAAAGACCGGCAGACTTGTTGGGAACCTGAACTCGTTGATGACCACCCTTAAGTCATTGCCTCTGAGTTACAACAGGGATCTGCAGGAGGATAAAGAGCCTGTATTTGACTCTGTTGACACTTTGTTGATCGTCATGCCCGCTCTGACAGGGATGCTAAGGACATTAGAGTTTGACGCCAACCGGATGGAGTCATTGGCCCCGGAAGGATTCTCATTGGCGACAGATGTTGCTGAATGGCTTGTTAGACAGGGTGTCGCTTTCAAAAATGCGCACGAAATTACTGGCAAGATGGTTTCCACCTGTGAACAGCTGGGAGTGAAGCTTCAAGATTTGACCGATAGCCAACTGAAAGACATCTCTGACAAATTGACCCCTGAAGTTCGTGAAGTGTTGAGTGTCAGCGGTTCAATCAAGTCCCGAGATGCAGCTGGCGGAACTGCGCTACCCAGGGTTTTGGATCAGCTTATGGAACTTCGAAAACTGGCCCCCAGAACAGATTTGGAGAGCTGAGTTTGAAAAACGACCAAAGCTTCGATGGCATTTATCAGGAGCTTCAGTGGCGAGGGTTGATTTCACAATCGACCGATGAGCAAAAACTTGAAAAAGCCCTAAATGAGACCAGCATAAGTTTTTACTGCGGCTTTGACCCAACCGCACCGAGTTTGCACCTTGGAAACCTGGTTCAGTTACTCACCATGCGCAGGTTGCAGCTTGCCGGTCACAAACCACTCTGCCTAGTTGGCGGCGCAACAGGTTTGATTGGTGACCCTAAGCCCAATGCAGAGCGCCAGTTGAATACCAAAGAAACTGTTGCCGAGTGGGTGAACAAGCTTGGAGCACAGACCTCTAGGTTTTTAGATTTTGATGGTGAAAACCGAGCTCAGCTTGTAAACAACCTGGACTGGACCAATGAATTATCCGCAATCGATTACCTGAGGGATGTTGGCAAGTATTTCCGAGTTGGCAAGATGCTTTCCAAAGATGCGGTGAGTGCGCGACTGAATAGCGACACCGGCATTAGCTACACAGAATTTAGCTACCAAATCTTGCAAGGTTATGACTTTTTAGAGCTTTACCGTCGCTATGGATGCGTGATGCAGACCGGTGGAAGTGATCAGTGGGGAAACCTAACCGCTGGAGCTGACTTGATTCACTACGCCGAGCAAGAGAGCGTTCATTTGATGGCAACTCCTTTAATTACCAACGCCGATGGGCAGAAGTTTGGAAAAAGTGAGGGTAATGCCGTTTGGCTGGATCAGGAATGGACATCCGCCTACGCTTTTTATCAGTTCTGGCTGAATGTGATGGATGCGGATGCAATCAAACTTCTCAAGATATTTACCTTCTTGACCAGAGAAGAGATAGAGCAATTGGAGCAAGAACTGGAACAAAAGCCGTTTTTGCGATCAGCACAGAAGACTCTGGCTCACCATGTAACCGCAATTGTTCACTCAGAAGACATTGCAAACAAGGTCAGAGACGTATCCCAGGCTTTGTTTGGCAGTGATGAATTAGTGGATCTAGACGGAGAAGTGCTGAAATCAGCTGCCGAGGCGCTTCCTAATGTCAAAGCAGATCAGGTGGAAGATTTACCCCAGGCATTGGTTGCCACTGAATTAGTTAGCTCCTTAGGTGCTGCTAGAAGGGCAATTGCCGAGGGAGGGGTCTATGTCAATAATAAAAAGGTTGACTCCGAGGAATTGGATAAAACACAGTTGTTGCCTGGCAATTTGATGGTGATTCGAAGGGGAAAAAAGAGCCTGGCGGCAATAGTTTTTTAGTTTTGCCAAGTTATTTGACAGGCGTCTGTTTTAGCAGTAATCTTTTCCAGTTGTCCAAAGATTGACACCGTCTGTTTAGACCGTCGTCTCAAGTGCAACCAAATCTCAGATTCGCTGAAATTGCCCCTTGCGGGTTGGTTTTTATGCGTCTAAGATTTGAAATCCGCCAGAGAAATCTCGGAAGTTATTATCTCCCAACAGAGGTTGCAACCAAGGAGCTTTCGCTGGTACAATAGGGAAGTTGCTCTGTGGAGGACCCGAAAGGGAAATTGCAGATGCATCCGATCTTTGAGAACTCAACAGCGTGCACAATGTCTATGCCAAAAACCTCGGCTGGTCTTCGGATCAGTAGAGATTCCTTTTGGAAAAAGACGAATTGTCAGTAAGACAGTTCACAAGCCAAAATCAAATTGAACACTCTTCGGAGTGGTCGTAAAGCTTTCCCAAGTAATTGGGAAAACAATTTTTACGGAGAGTTTGATCCTGGCTCAGGACGAACGCTGGCGGCGTGCTTAACACATGCAAGTCGAACGATGAAGCTGGAGCTTGCTCCGGTGGATTAGTGGCGAACGGGTGAGTAACACGTGAGCAACCTGCCCTTCACTCTGGGATAACTGCTGGAAACGGTAGCTAATACCGGATATGAGGCTCTGAGGCATCTCAGGGCCTGGAAAGAATTTCGGTGAAGGATGGACTCGCGGCCTATCAGCTTGTTGGTGAGGTAAAGGCTCACCAAGGCGACGACGGGTAGCCGGCCTGAGAGGGTGACCGGCCACACTGGAACTGAGATACGGTCCAGACTCCTACGGGAGGCAGCAGTGGGGAATATTGCACAATGGGCGCAAGCCTGATGCAGCAACGCCGCGTGAGGGACGAAGGCCTTCGGGTTGTAAACCTCTTTTAGCAGGGAAGAAGCGAAAGTGACGGTACCTGCAGAAAAAGCACCGGCTAACTACGTGCCAGCAGCCGCGGTAATACGTAGGGTGCAAGCGTTGTCCGGAATTATTGGGCGTAAAGAGCTCGTAGGCGGTTTGTCGCGTCTGCTGTGAAAACTGGAAGCTCAACTTCCAGCCTGCAGTGGGTACGGGCAAACTAGAGTGCGGTAGGGGAGAACGGAATTCCTGGTGTAGCGGTGGAATGCGCAGATATCAGGAGGAACACCGATGGCGAAGGCAGTTCTCTGGGCCGTTACTGACGCTGAGGAGCGAAAGCGTGGGGAGCGAACAGGATTAGATACCCTGGTAGTCCACGCCGTAAACGGTGGGTGCTAGCTGTGGGCCACATTCCACGTGGTCCGTGACGAAGTTAACACATTAAGCACCCCGCCTGGGGAGTACGGCCGCAAGGCTAAAACTCAAAGGAATTGACGGGGGCCCGCACAAGCGGCGGAGCATGCGGATTAATTCGATGCAACGCGAAGAACCTTACCAAGGCTTGACATATAGAGGAAAAGTGCAGAAATGTACTCCCCGTAAGGTCTCTATACAGGTGGTGCATGGTTGTCGTCAGCTCGTGTCGTGAGATGTTGGGTTAAGTCCCGCAACGAGCGCAACCCTCGTCCTATGTTGCCAGCACGTAATGGTGGGAACTCATGGGATACTGCCGGGGTCAACTCGGAGGAAGGTGGGGATGACGTCAAATCATCATGCCCCTTATGTCTTGGGCTTCACGCATGCTACAATGGCCGGTACAGAGGGCTGCAATACCGCAAGGTGGAGCGAATCCCAAAAAGCCGGTCTCAGTTCGGATTGAGGTCTGCAACTCGACCTCATGAAGTCGGAGTCGCTAGTAATCGTAGATCAGCAACGCTACGGTGAATACGTTCCCGGGCCTTGTACACACCGCCCGTCAAGTCACGAAAGTCGGTAACACCCGAAGCCGGTGGCCCAACCTTTTGGAGGGAGCCGTCGAAGGTGGGACTGGTAATTGGGACTAAGTCGTAACAAGGTAGCCGTACCGGAAGGTGCGGCTGGATCACCTCCTTTCTAAGGAGCATCTCGAGTAACTTCGGTTACTCAACAAGAGAACCAGTACTAGAACGAATGTTTCTAGCTGGATAGCTCATGGGTGGAACATAGACATTGGATTTTTTGTGAAAAGTGGACGCAAGTACGCCTTCGGGTTGGAACGTGAAAACAACTAATAATTTATCAGCGCGCTGTTGGGTCCTTGAGGATCGGGAAACCGAAAATCAGGGGCCTGGAAGACTTTGGTCTTCAAGGCTGGTCTGCGGCCGATTCGAAAGAAAACGCTGCAGAACCGCCCGTACTTTGAGAACTACATAGTGGACGCGAGCATCTTATATATAGATCTAGCTATTTATAGTTAGATCACTTTGTGTGTCAAGTTCGAAAGAGCACACGGTGGATGCCTTGGCAATAGGAGCCGAAGAAGGACGTAGTAATCTGCGATAAGCCTCGGGGAGTTGATAAACGAACCCTGATCCGAGGATTTCCGAATGGGGAAACCCGGCTGGACTTGATCCAGTCACCCTCACCTGAATATATAGGGTGAGCGGAGGGAACGATGGGAAGTGAAACATCTCAGTACCATCAGGAAGAGAAAACAACAGTGATTCCGTTAGTAGTGGCGAGCGAAAGCGGAAGAGGCTAAACCAGTCATGTGTGATAGCTGATAGGCGTTGCATGGCTGGGGTTGTGGGACTTTTCAGCAGCTCTATCAGGCTGCAAGAGGAGGAACCAGGATAGACGAACGACTTTGAACAGTCGGTCAGAGAGGGTGCGAACCCCGTAGTCGAAATCCTGTCTACCCTCGAGAAGGATCCCAAGTAGTACGGAACCCGTGAAATTCTGTGCGAATCTGCGAGGACCACCTCGTAAGCCTAAATACTACCTATTGACCGATAGCGGACAAGTACCGTGAGGGAAAGGTGAAAAGTACCCCGGGAGGGGAGTGAAATAGTACCTGAAACCGTGTGCTTACAAACCGTTGGAGCCAGCTTGTACTGGTGACAGCGTGCCTTTTGAAGAATGAGCCTGAGAGTTAGTGATACGTGGCAAGCTTAACCCGTGTGGGGAAGGCGTAGCGAAAGCGAGTCTGAATAGGGCGATTCAGTCGCGTGTCCTAGACCCGAAGCGAAGTGATCTATCCATGGCCAGGTTGAAGCGCCGGTAAGACGGCGTGGAGGACCGAACCCACTTAGGTTGAAAACTGAGGGGATGAGCTGTGGATAGGGGTGAAAGGCCAATCAAACTTCGTGATAGCTGGTTCTCTCCGAAATGCATTTAGGTGCAGCGTCTTGTGTTTCTTCATGGAGGTAGAGCTACTGGATGGCCGATGGGCCCTACAAGGTTACTGACGTCAGCCAAACTCCGAATGCCATGAAGTGAGAGCAAGGCAGTGAGACTGTGGGGGATAAGCTTCATAGTCGAAAGGGAAACAGCCCAGACCACCAACTAAGGCCCCCAAGCGTATGCTAAGTGGGAAAGGATGTGGAGTTGCATAGACAACCAGGAGGTTGGCTTAGAAGCAGCCACCCTTGAAAGAGTGCGTAACAGCTCACTGGTCAAGTGATTCCGCGCCGACAATTTAGCGGGGCTCAAGCATACCGCCGAAGTTGTGGCATTTGTACATTGCCCGGCCCTATGGGTCCAGGCGTGCAGATGGGTAGGAGAGCGTCGTGTGGCGAGCGAAGCGGCGGGGTGACCCAGCCGTGGATGCCACACGAGTGAGAATTCAGGCATGAGTAGCGAAAGCAGGGTGAGAAACCCTGCCCCCGAATGACTAAGGGTTCCAGGGCCAGGCTAATCCGCCCTGGGTAAGTCGGGACCTAAGGCGAGGCCGACAGGCGTAGTCGATGGACAACGGGTTGATATTCCCGTACCGGCGAAGAACCGCCCAAACCAAACCAGTAATGCTAAGAGCATGAAATCGGTGTGATCTCTTCGGAGTGATCACTGGTGGAGCGCTCGACCCTACGCTGGCACGGTTAACGTATTAACAGGTGTGACGCAGGAAGGTAGCCTCCGCGGGGCGATGGTTGTCCCCGTTTAAGGATGTAGGGCGAGTGATAGGCAAATCCGTCACTCATATGCCTGAGATCTGATGATGAGTCCGCAAGGACGAAGTGGGTGATCCTAAGCTGTCAAGAAAAGCATCGACGTGAGGTTCCAGCCGCCCGTACCCCAAACCAACTCAGGTAGTCAGGTAGAGAATACTAAGGGGATCGAGAGAATCGTGGTTAAGGAACTCGGCAAAATGGCCCCGTAACTTCGGGAGAAGGGGCGCCTGAGGCGTGAAGGCACTTGCTGCTGGAGCGCTGTATGGCCGCAGAGACCAGTGGGCAGCGACTGTTTACTAAAAACACAGGACCGTGCGAAGTTGCAAAACGATGTATACGGTCTGACGCCTGCCCGGTGCTGGAAGGTTAAGAGGATGGGTTAGCTTCGGCGACGCTCAGAATTTAAGCCCCAGTAAACGGCGGTGGTAACTATAACCATCCTAAGGTAGCGAAATTCCTTGTCGGGTAAGTTCCGACCTGCACGAATGGCGTAACGACTGCCCTACTGTCTCAACCGCGAACTCGGCGAAATTGCACTATGAGTGAAGATGCTCATTACGCGCAGAAGGACGAAAAGACCCCGTGACCTTTACTATAGCTTGGTATTGGTGTTCGGTGCGGCTTATGTAGGATAGGTGGGAGACTTAGAAGCTTGGACGCCAGTTCAGGTGGAGTCATTGTTGAAATACCACTTTTGTCGCCCTGGATATCTAACCGCGAACCGTAATCCGGTTCCGGAACAGTGCCTGGTGGGTAGTTTAACTGGGGCGGTTGCCTCCCAAAAAGTAACGGAGGCGCCCAAAGGTTCCCTCAGCCTGGTTGGCAATCAGGTTTTGAGTGTAAGTGCACAAGGGAGCTTGACTGTGAGACATACAAGTCGAGCAGGGACGAAAGTCGGGACTAGTGATCCGGCAGTGGCTTGTGGAAGCGCTGTCGCTCAACGGATAAAAGGTACCTCGGGGATAACAGGCTGATCTTGCCCAAGAGTCCATATCGACGGCATGGTTTGGCACCTCGATGTCGGCTCGTCGCATCCTGGGGCTGTAGTCGGTCCCAAGGGTTGGGCTGTTCGCCCATTAAAGCGGCACGCGAGCTGGGTTTAGAACGTCGTGAGACAGTTCGGTCTCTATCCTCTGTGCGCGTAGGAAATTTGAGAGGATCTGACCCTAGTACGAGAGGACCGGGTTGGACGAACCTCTGGTGTGCCAGTTGTTCCGCCAGGAGCACCGCTGGTTAGCTACGTTCGGGATGGATAACCGCTGAAAGCATCTAAGCGGGAAGCCGGCCTCAAGATGAGATTTCCATGACTTTATGTCGTGAGGGCCGCAGCTAGACTACTGCGTTGATAGGCCGGATGTGGAAGTGGTGAAAGCCATGGAGCTGACCGGTACTAATAGCCCAATAACTTGATATAAATTTTTGCTTGCGTCCACTGTGTGGTTCCCGAGGTATGGTCGGGAACCGTTGCTAGAAACAACGATTCACATAACTCAATAGTGTTTCGGCGGCCATAGCGAGAGGGAAACACCCGGTTACATTCCGAACCCGGAAGTTAAGGCTCTCAGCGCCGATGGTACTGCAGGGGGGACTCTGTGGGAGAGTAGGACACCGCCGGACTTAAATTAGCAAATGGCCACCCTCAGGGGTGGCCATTTCACTTTAAGGAAGTCAATTGGAAAACAATTATTCGAAGGACTATAAAAATGCGAAGGCTTACGCAAAACGCGATAAGCCAAAATCGCCAATGATCCCACCAGAGATAACTGCTGAGGATCTGGATATGTCGGTTCGAGTTCAATTGAAAACTCTCAGTGAGGAAAACGCTGAGTGGGTTGCCAGACACCTGGCGATGACAAGTTTATTGATTGACTCCGACCCTCAACTAGCACACCTGCACGCCCAAGCCGCGGTGAACCGTGCGGGTCGTTTGGCAATCGTTCACGAAACTGTTGGAATTACCGCGTATGCAACCGGTGATTTCGCACTAGCCCTGAGGGAATTGCTTACTCATCGAAGACTTACTGGAAGCAATGAGCAGATTCCTCTGATTGTTGATTGTGAGCGGGGGATGGACAGACCCAAGCGTGGGCTCGATGCTGCCCGCGACGTTGACAGGAAATCGCTTAGCAAGGGTGTCCGAATCAATTTGGCCATTGCCTTATCCGGGGCGAGATTGGATTTAGGGCAACCAGAGCTAGCTCTTGAAGAGCTTGAGATTGCTGAACTTTCCCCAAAGGGCATCATCCCGCAGTCAATAGATCTGTTCAGAGCTTATGCGGAGTGTTTAGCGGAGCTGGGTAAAGAAAACGAAAAGTGGATTGAGCTAGCCAACCGTGCCGAGAAGGCGCTTTCGGAACAAGAGGATGAGCAGTTTGAGCTAATCGAAGAAATTGAGATTCCAGAGCCTTATCAGCCAAGACAAAGGGATGATCGTGGTCGAGGCGAGCGTGGTGACCGTAAACCAGGTCCTCGAGGGGATGGCCGAAAAACAGGAGGTAGTCCAGGCCCTAGAGGTAATGACCGCAGGCCGAGCAATCGCAAGCCAAACCCTAGGGGCGATGACCGCAGAGGTGGTAGTCGGAGCTGATGAGGCTTATTGATAACTACGACGGCTTGCTACTTGATTTAGACGGTGTTGTCTATCGAGGCAGTGAAGCCATCCCAGGTGCAATCGAGACTATAAATAAACTTCAGGGCAAAATGCCAATTGGCTATGTAACAAACAACGCCTCCAGAACTCAGCAGCAAATAGCCGCCCAGCTGAGTGGATATGGGATTGATGTTCAGCCCGAGCAGGTAATCTCCTCAGCTATGGCTGCAGCCGAGATGCTCAAAGAAATGACTTCGGGCAAGGTTTTAGTAATTGGTGGTGACGGGCTAAGACAGGCTGTTATTGATCAGGGGTTTAGCTTGGTCGAAACCTCCGATGATAACCCAGATGCTGTTATTCAAGGCTTTTCTCCAGAGGTTGGCTGGAAACAGTTGGCGGAGGCCAGTTATGCAATAAACAACGGTGCAAAGTGGCTGGCAACCAATCAGGATTGGACAATACCTTTGGAAAAAGGAATTGCACCTGGCAACGGAACTCTGGTCAGTGTTGTGCACACCGCTGTTGGAAAACTGCCAGATTTTGCTGGAAAGCCCTCGAGAAAGATTTTTGACACGGCCAAAGCTCAATTGGGCATCAGCAATCCCCTGGTGATTGGAGACCGGGTAGACACAGATATCCTTGGAGCAAATAACGCAGGGTTGGACTCTGCGCTGGTATTTACTGGAGTTGCCAGGGGCAAAGATGCAATCTCGGCCAATAAAGAATCCAGACCAAGGTATTTATTGGAAAGCGTCAGCGAGATTTTAGAAAAATACCCAGAGCCTAAAAAGACTAAATACGGTTATAAATCAGGTTTGGCAAAGGCGGAGTTATTGGCTGACAAGGTAAGAGTTATCAACAGTGGCAGTCGAATTGAGCTTCTTAGGGCCGGCTGCTCTGTAGTCTGGAATAGCGGAGTTGCCATTTATGGTCTAGATGTGCAAAAAGATCTCTATTGGGAGTGAATGTGGAACAGGATTTTCAAAAGCAACTACAGCAAATTGAATCAGCCGACCTGGATTCCAGGGCTGAGTTGATTGAGGCTGTGCTTGAACAGATTGAATCAGTTTCCGATGACTCGAATTGACTCCAAGCTTTTTGAACTTGGCCTTGCCAGTTCCAGATCCCAAGCTGCCCAACTTATTCAAAGGGGCGTGGTCAGGGTTGATGGAAAGACAATCTCCAAGCCTTCTGTAAAAGTCACCCCTGAACAAGAGGTCAGTGTTGATGAGGGACAGGTGTTTGTATCAAGGGCAGGTTATAAGCTCGAACACGCCTTGGAGAAATTCGATTTAGATATTCAAGGTGTTGTTGCAATCGACATCGGTGCGTCCACTGGTGGTTTTAGTGACTGCTTATTGCAGCGTGGAGCAGATTTGATTCTGGCACTGGATGTCGGAACAGCTCAGCTTTCACCCTCAATTGCCATAAGCCCCAAAGTAATTGAACGTTCAAATCAAAACATTCGAGAATTTAGCAAAGAGCAGCTGCTTGCGATTGATCAAAGATTTCAACGCCTGTCTCTGGCTGTTTGCGACCTCAGTTTTATTTCAATAACGCAAGCTCTTGAGGTAATCAATTCCCTTTCCGAAGAGTTAGAAATTATTGGGCTGATCAAGCCTCAGTTTGAAGTTGGCCAACATTCTTTATCGGCATCCGGTGTGGTCAACGATTGGAGAGAGCGTAAAAGAGCAATTGAGCAGGTAATCGAAGCGTCTGGAAGATATGGTTTTAGAGTTTCCGGACTTGAGCGATCCCCAATCAAGGGTGCGACCGGTAATCAGGAATACCTAATTTGGTTGAGTAAGCGGGAATCAAGTGGGGCAGAATGGTCTGAGAGGATTGAAGAGATTGCGAGAGGGAGCTAGATGTCAAGAAATATCTTGTTGGTGACTAACGCCTCTCGCGAATCAGCGATTGATGCTTTCTGGGAGGCTGCAAAACTATTGCAGCAGCATGGTCTAACCCCAATCTCAATCGAGGAAGATTTTCAAGAGATGACCAAAACTGGCGAAGAGATAGAAGTTTATAAAGATCAGGACATAGAGCTAGCACTGGTGCTGGGCGGTGATGGAACAATACTCAGAGCGGCTGAGAGTCTTCGTGGACACAACGTTCCAATTCTTGGGCTAAACCTTGGTCATGTTGGATTCATGGCAGAGGCGGAGCGCGAGGACATGCCAGAAATCATTTCGCGTATTGCCAAAAAGAATTACTCCACCAGTTCGAGAATGGCTTTAGAGGTTGAGGTTAACAACGGTAAAGAAAAAGTCTTTTCTTCCTGGGCCTTGAATGACGTTGCTTTGGAAAAATCCTCCAGAGAAAAGATTTTAGAAGTTGCAATCGAAGTCGACAGCAGACCAATCAGTAGCTTTGGTTGCGATGGCGTCGTGTTTAGCACCCCAACTGGCTCAACTGCTTATAACTTCAGTGCAGGAGGGCCAATTGTTTGGCCAGATGTTGAGGCGCTATTGGTTGTCCCACTCAGCGCCCACGCATTGTTTTCAAGACCCTTGGTGGTTGATAGAAACAGTCGTCTTGCCGTTGAGGTGCTAAATCGAAACGTAGGCCACGGGGTAATCTTCTGCGATGGCAGGAGAACATTTGAGTTATCTCCAGGCAGTCGAGTTGAGGTTTTCAAATCATCAGTTCCAGTTCAGCTGGCCGTTTTTGAAGATCGCCCATTTGCCGACAGGCTGGTCAAGAAGTTCAACTTGCCCGTTGCTGGCTGGAGGGGTCCGGATAGTTGATTCGAACCATTTCCATTTCTAACCTCGGCGTGATCAGTCAAACTGAGTTAAATCTGACTGAGGGTTTGAACGTGATAAGCGGAGAAACCGGTGCTGGAAAAACAATGCTGCTCACTGCTTTGCAGCTGATGCTGGGAGCAAGGGCAGACAGCTCAAAGGTAAGGGAAGGTCAGGGTCAACTCCGGGTGAGTGGAATATGGGAAAACACCCCAGAGTCAGTCAATGCCCAACTAGTTGAATTAGGTTCAGATTTAGATGATGACCTAGTCATCACCAGAACAGTTTCTAGTGAGGGTAAATCCAGAGCCGTAATTGGTGGCGCTAATGTTCCGGCAGGTAGCTTGGCTGAGATTGCAGATAATTTACTGGTCATCCACGGGCAGAGCGAACAAATTAGATTGCGATCGGCTGCAACTCAGAGAGAAGCTGTTGACGCATTTGGGGGAGAGGCTATAGCCAGCCTGTTGGAAAGCTATCAAACCGTGTTTCAATCTTGGCGGGAGGCGCAGGCAAGACTTGAAAGACTGCAACAGTCCTCTCAAGATCGGGATAGAAAAATTCAGCAGTTGCAAGAGTTTTTGACTGACATGGAACAACTGGCTCCAGAAGAAAACGAATTGGATGCAATTGGCGAGAGGCTAAACAAGCTAGAAAACTTAGAGAGTATTCGTACTGCTTTGCAGCAATCGCACTCAACCCTCACATCATCTGGTGAATCACCTGATATTGAGCAGATGATTTCGCAGGTTGCTAGAAATTTGGAATCAGTTTCAGCAAAAGATACTGAGCTGACCGAGTTGGCGCAGCGAGCGAGGGAGCTTGAGGTGTTGGTATCGGAGCTTTCTGTTGACACAGCCACTTCACTCAGTTCATTGCAAACAGAACCTGGCGAGCTGGATAAGTTGAATGAGCGCAAGTCAAAACTAGTTGCCTTGGAGCGCAAATATGGCGGCGAGTTATCGGAACTTATTGCTAGATCAAAAGACGCTTCTAATGAGTTGCTTGACCTACAAGATGGGGATGAGCAAATTGAGAAACTTGAACAACATCTCGCAGCTGTTGAGTCTCAACTTTCCTTTGCGGCAGAAAAACTAACAGACCAGAGACGGATCTCTGCGGACTCTTTGGCAGGAGAGGTAAATCAGGAACTAGCTACTCTGGCGATGCCAAATAGCAAGCTTGTTATCGAGATTGAGAAATCAGAGTTTTCAAAACATGGCGCCGACCAGGTTTCAATTTTGTTGGCAAGTTACGCCGGAGCTACACCCCGACCAATCTCCAAGGCCGCCAGTGGTGGTGAGTTAAGCAGAATCATGCTGGCAATCGAGGTCGTCTTAGCCGGAAAAAGCCCCACTCCAACCATGATTTTTGATGAAGTGGATAGTGGCGTTGGAGGCTCAAGCGCAATTGAAATTGGTCGCAGGTTGAAAAAACTAAGCGAGCAGTGTCAGGTAGTAGTGGTAACACACCTGGCTCAGGTTGCTGCGTTTGCTGATAATCATTTGGTGGTTAAAAAAGACAGTGGCGAAGGATTTGTTGAATCAGATGTCACCTCTTTGAGTCTCGGATCTAGAGAAACAGAGTTGGCCAGAATGCTATCTGGATTGCAAGCGAGCGATTCAGCGCTCACTCACGCAAAAGAATTACTGGAGCTTGCAAAAAATTACTGAGTCCTGTCGCTTTGAACATGTTTGAGGTGCTAGATTGAAATTCCATGGCAACTAGCTCTGGAACCCCCTCACATATCTTCGTAACTGGCGGCGTTGCCTCCTCTTTAGGAAAAGGCCTAACCGCTGCATCACTGGGAAATCTGCTCAGAGCACGGGGTCTAAAGGTGGTCATGCAAAAACTTGACCCCTATCTAAATGTTGACCCAGGAACCATGAATCCCTTTCAACACGGTGAGGTTTTTGTCACCGATGACGGCACCGAAACAGATTTGGATATTGGCCACTATGAAAGATTTCTAGACATCAATTTATCCGCCAAAGCCAACGTAACAACCGGTCAGGTTTACTCGGAGGTTATTTCTCGGGAGAGAAGTGGTGGCTACCTGGGGGACACCGTTCAGGTAATTCCACACATCACCGATGAGATCAAGCGCAGAATGCGCGCTCAGGCTGAGGACGACCCAAAGCCAGATGTAATCATCACTGAAATTGGTGGAACCGTTGGTGATATTGAATCACAACCTTTTTTGGAAGCAGCACGCCAGGTTAGACACGATGTCGGAAGAGACAATGTTTTCTTCGTTCACGTCAGTTTGGTTCCATACCTTGGTCCAAGCGGTGAACTGAAAACAAAGCCGACGCAGCATTCGGTGGCGATGCTTCGCTCAATTGGTATTCAGCCGGATGCCATTGTTTGTCGAAGTGACCGTGAATTGCCTGATTCAATCAAGAACAAGATTGCGCTTATGTGTGATGTTGATTCAAATGCAGTTGTGAATGCAGCCGACGCATCAAGTATTTATGACATTCCAGTTGTGATTCACGACGAGGGACTCGATTCATACATCATCGACAGGATGGGACTTTCTGCCGCAGAGGTTGATTGGTCACACTGGAAGCCGGTGTTGAATGCTGTTCACAATCCAAAGCATGAGGTAAATGTTGCGTTGGTGGGTAAGTATGTAGACCTACCCGATGCCTATCTAAGCGTTACCGAGGCAATCAGGGCTGGAGGTTTTGCAAACCAAACCAAGGTCAATATTCGCTGGGTTGCCAGCGACGATTGCGAAACGCATGATGGTGCTCGAGAGCAACTTTCTGCAATGGACGCAATCTGCATCCCGGGTGGGTTTGGCATCAGAGGCATCGAGGGAAAACTTGGGGCGGTTCGTTATGCCAGGGAGCAACAAATACCGACCCTTGGACTGTGTTTGGGGCTCCAGTGCATGGTGATTGAATACGCCAGAAATGTGGCTGGTCTAGATCAAGCGTCTTCAACAGAGTTTGACCCCGATACCCCCAATCCGGTGATTGCAACCATGGCTGAACAGGTTGAAGTTCTGGCAGGTGGCGACATGGGCGGAACCATGCGACTCGGAATGTTTCCTGCAATCTTGGCATCCGGTTCGCTTGTCAGCGAAATCTACGGAGACCGTGAGGTCAGTGAAAGACATCGCCACCGCTATGAAGTCAACAATTCTTATCGTGACCAGATTGCTGAATCTGGAATGGTATTCAGTGGGACAAGTCCCGATGGCAAGCTAGTGGAGTATGTGGAGCTTGACAAGAAAGAGCACCCGTTTTTTGTTGCAACTCAGGCTCATCCCGAATTCAGGTCTAGACCAGATCGCGCACACCCGCTATTTGCCGGCTTGATTGCAGCGGGACTGAAGAGACAGCAAGAACAGTTGCTTTTCGAGGTTGGTGAATAACCGAATTTGGACAAGCTCGCTGAGAAGTTTCTTCGCCAAATGGCGATTGAGCGAGGATTGAGTCAGAACACACTATCTGCCTATAAAAGAGATCTTTCCTATTACCTGAAATATTTGAAATCAATCTCAAAGTCTGAGCCTGATGAAATTACCTCGGCAGATGTATTGGGTTTTCAGGCCAGCTTGCAGCGAGAATCAAAAGCGCCATCCTCGGTTGCTAGGGCTTTGGCAAGCACTCGCAGTTTTCATAAATTTCTGATTGAGGAAAACCTCGCAGAGACAAACCCAGCAAGTCTGGTAAAAAGCCCAAAACTCGGACTGAGACTTCCCAAAGCTGTCTCAATTGCTGACATCGAGAGGTTGTTGGATGCTGCTGGGGCATTGCGGCCTGAGACAGGTCAACTGATTCAACTAAGAGACAGAGCCGTTTTGGAGCTTATGTATTCATGTGGAGCTCGAGTTAGTGAAGTGGTTGATTTAGATGTTGATGATTTTGGCGATAGTGGGCTGATCCGTCTTCGAGGCAAGGGGGATAAAGAGCGGGTTGTGCCGGTGGGGTCTTACGCCGAAGCTGCGGTTAGTTCCTATCTCAGTAGGGTTCGACCCTCTTTATCAACTAAGCCCAACGCCGCTTTATTTTTGAATCAAAGGGGTGGCAGGCTGAGTCGACAAACCATTTGGCAGATTATTTCCAAGGCGGCCGAGAGTATCAATATGGAGATATCACCACACACCCTCAGGCACTCGTTTGCAACGCATTTATTGGAGGGTGGTGCGGACATCAGAGTTGTTCAAGAACTGCTGGGTCACGCCAGCGTTTCCACCACCCAGATATACACTATGGTCACGATTGACTCGCTGAGACGGGCTTATTTGGAGTCCCATCCGCGTTCTCGGGGGTAGGCTTTGTTTTGGAGGTTTGAGTGGTAAATATTTCGTCTAGAGAGTTTCAGGTGCCGGAAGAATTATCTTCTCACGGTCCAGCTCGAGTGGTTGCTATGTGCAACCAAAAAGGCGGCGTCGGTAAAACCACAACAACCATAAACATTGCTGCTGCGCTTGCAGATTACGGCCGAAAAGTATTGCTAATAGATTTCGATCCTCAGGGAGCTCTTAGTGCTGCTACGGGAGTAAATGCCAATGATGCGACAACCATTTATGACCTGATGATGGATAGCAAATTAGAAATCAAGGATGCTGTTCAAAATACTGATAATCCAAATATGGACGTGGTGCCGGCAAACATTGATTTGAGTGCTGCAGAGGTTCACCTGGTCGGCGAAATGAGCCGTGAATCTATCCTTGCGAACCTAATCAAGCCAGTGCTTGATGACTATGACCTGATTTTGATCGACTGCCAGCCCTCGCTTGGCCTGCTCACCGTGAATGCCCTGGTTGCAGCTCACGGGGTGATGATTCCAATGGCCACCGAGTATTTCGCACTCAGAGGAGTGGCTTTGTTGATTCAAACAATTGACAAGGTGCGCTCAAGGCTGAACCCTGCACTGCAGACGGATGGTATTTTGGCAACAATGTATGACCCCAGAACACTTCACTCCAAAGAGGTTTTGGAAAGATTACAAGAGGCGTTTGAGGGACAAGTTTTTGACACGGCAATATCTCGCACGGTGAAGTTTCCAGATGCGACTGTAGCCAAAAAACCAATCACCTCATACGCTCCAAGTTCAACCGCTGCTGAGAGCTATCGCAGAGTTGCGCGGGAGATGGTGGCTCGTGGCTTTGCAGCTTGATCAATCTGGCGAGTTTCAACTTCAGCTAGACAACTTTGAGGGTCCGTTTGACCTGCTTTTGCAGCTGATTTCTAAGCATGAACTGGACGTAACCGAGATTGCTCTGGCTAAGGTTACGGATGAGTTTTTGATTTTTGTGAAAACAGTGGAAAAGCAAAAGGGCTTAGACAGCGCCAGCGAGTTTTTGGTGGTCGCTGCGACTTTGATTGATTATAAACTCGCCAGCTTGCTGCCTCGAGGAGAGCTAGTTGATTCCGAAGATGTTGAAGCGCTGCAGGCAAGGGATTTATTGTTTGCAAGATTGCTGCAATACAAAGCGTTCAAAGAAGCATCCTCTTGGTTGCAGACTCGGTTATTTGATGAGTCAACCAGATTTCAGAGAATGGCGGGTCTTGAACAAAAATATAAAGACATCAAACCCCCACTCGTGTTCAATACAGACATTTACCAACTAGCCGCTTTAGCGGAGGGTTTGTTTAGCGCTGAACCAGCACCAGCTGTTGATCATCTGCATGGTGACAAGGTGAGCGTTAAAGAGCAGGCGGAGAAAGTTGCCCTCAGGCTTAGAAGTGGACCGAAGAGTTTCGTTGATTTGATAATCGACCAACCAAAGCCTGTGATTGTTGCAAGTTTTTTGGCAGTGCTTGAGCTTTACAGAAGAGCATCGGTAAAGATTACCCAAAAACCGGGGGAGTCAATGGTTATAGAACTATTGGAAATCCCTGCTCTGGAGAATCAAATTGGAGAAGATTATGAGTGACCCTCAGCTGCGTTCGGCAATTGAGGCGATTCTGATTGCGGCTGAAACACCACTTGCCACCGTCACAATCGCCGGAGCGGTGCAGGCGCCGATTGCAAGTGTTCAGCAGGAAATCGAGGGCTTGATTGAAGAGCTCAATAGCCATGACAACGGAAACGGTCGTGGTTATGAAATCAGAGAAGTTGGCGGAGGCTGGCGGGTTTATGTGAATCAACGTCACGACTGGGGTTTGCAAAAGCTTCTATCTAGCGAGGGACCTGCAAAGCTTTCTCAGGCGGCTCTGGAAACACTGGCAATCATTGCCTATAAACAACCAATTTCTAGGGGGCAGATCTCTCAAATCAGAGGTGTTAGCGTTGACAGCGCCATCAAGACCTTGCAATCGAGAGGTCTGATTGAACACCGAGATACCGATCCTGACACTGGAGCAATATTGTTTGAAACCACCAACTATGCGATGGAGCTGTTGGCCATCAACTCCCTATCGGAGCTTCCAAAGATATCTCCGATGTTGCCAGATGCGGAGTCAATGAATGACTGAGATGCGTTTGCAAAAGGCCATGGCTCACGCAGGTGTCGCCTCCAGAAGAGCCAGTGAAGAACTAATTGTCAAAGGTCTTGTGAAGGTAAACGGCAAGGTGGTCACCGAGCTTGGAAGTCGCATTGATCCAAGCAGAGACAAGCTTGAGGTCCGAGGACGACCAATTCAGGCCGACACCGACAAGCTTTATTTGGCTTTCAATAAACCACTGGGCGTGATTTCGACGATGAACGATGACGAGGGTCGTCAAGATTTGAGCAATTTTTTCAACGAGTATGAGCGCGTGTTCAATGTCGGTCGACTGGATGCTGACACCAGCGGACTTTTGTTGATGACCAATGATGGTGAAATTGCGAATCAGCTAACTCACCCAAGCTTTGAAGTCCCCAAGGTCTATGTTGCAAGAGTCACTGGAACTGTTGTGCCATCCACGATCAGCAAGCTCTCAGCGGGCATTGAATTAGAGGATGGTTTCATCAAGGCGGATAAGGCAAAGATATTGGACAGTGGCAATCAGATGTCACTGGTGGAGATAACTCTGCACTCAGGAAAAAACAGAATCGTGAGAAGGATGCTGGAAAGTGTGGGTCATCCGGTGAAAGATCTGATCAGACAGCAGTTTGGGCCAATTAAACTTGGCACCCTCCGCCCTGGTGATGCCAGGGAGCTAGGTAAGCTGGAGGTCAGCGCATTGATATCGGCGACTAATAAAGAGGGTTAGACATGGCATACAGAGCAATCAGAGGTGCAACTCAATTGGAGCGGGACGAGCGGGATCACCTGTTGCGTCGAACTGCTGAGTTGATCACCAAGGTGATGCATGACAACAACATCGATTCTTCTCAGTTGGTGTCTATCTACTTTTCAGCCACTCAAGACATCCACAGTGAGTTTCCCGCCCTAGCCGCCAGGGAGCTGGGGTTAGGTGATGTGCCCCTGATGTGTGGCATCGAAATGGATGTGACCGGTTCAATGCCCAGGGTGATTCGATTGATGATGACTTGCGATATTGACACCCCAAGAAGTGAAATAAAGCACATTTACCTGCGTGGAGCCGAGGCACTGAGGCTGGATTTGGCACAGTGAGTGAGCTGAATAGCGTCAAAATAGTTGGTGCTGGACTAATCGGCACCTCCATTGGCCTTGCGCTCAAAAGAAAAGACATTGAAGTTTGGCTGGAAGATAACTCTGAGACAAATCTTCGTTTAGCAATTGAATACGGTGCCGGCAGTGGAGCGATTCAGAATCCGCCTCAGCTTGTGATTGTTTGCCTACCACCGGATAAGACCGCCGCGCAGGTTGCCGAGGAGTTACAAAACCACCCGGAAGCAATAGTGACTGATGTTGCAAGTGTCAAAACCTCAATACTTACAGAGCTGAAAACCCTTGCCGCAGACACCTCTCGTTACATAGGTGGGCATCCGATGGCAGGACGCGAGCGCGGAGGTGCGATAGCCGCCCAGGCAGATTTGTTTTTCGCCCGCCCCTGGATTATCTGTTCAGACCAGGAAAACACCGAAGCCTTATACAAACTTCGTGCACTAATCAGGCTCACCGGGGCGACCCCGGTGGAAATGAGCTACGAACAGCACGATCGGGCGGTTGCACTCACCAGTCACCTGCCGCAGCTACTTAGTAGCATCTTGGCGGGGGAGCTGTTGGATCAGGACTCTCAAGATATTTCCCTATCCGGTCAGGGACTGAGGGACATGACTCGAATTGCAAATAGTGATCCAGAGTTGTGGACTCAGATTTTGTCAAAGAATGCTTCCTCACTTGCACCACTTATGAGATCAATTGCCGATCGCATGAATGAAGCCGCCGAGCAGATTGAGTCACTTGCAAATGGTGGTGGTTTGCGTGGTGTTTATCAGTTATTGACCAATGGAAACGATGGAGCTTCACGGATTCCCGGCAAACACGGTGGTAAAAACCGCGGCTACCAGACTGTGGTGGTGATGGTTGATGACCAAGCGGGTGAGCTTGCAAGGCTGTTGCAAGAAATCGGAAGCGTTGGGGTGAACATCGAAGACCTCAGATTGGAACACTCTCCGGGTGCGCAGATAGGCTTGGCAGAGTTAGATGTATTACCTGAGAGCTATGAAAAGCTTGCCAGCGAGCTGGTTGAATTGGGCTGGAGGCTCGCGTGAGTGAATTTGTAATTGGTATTGATGGACCAGCAGGCAGTGGTAAGTCTTCTGTCAGCAAAGAGGTGGCATCGAGTCTCAGCTACGGCTATCTCGACACTGGTGCCGGATACCGAGCACTGACCCTGTTTGCACTCAGAAATCCTGAACTAGCAACCGAGGACCTGCTTCGTAATTTCGATTATCAAATCAGCGACGAACCAGAAAATTACTGGGTGAGACTTGGTGAATCTGAGGTTACTAAAGAAATTAGAAGCCCTGAGGTGACCGCCTCAGTCAGCAATTTCTCCACCAACCCAGAAGTTCGCGAGTGGATGGTGAAAGACGCTCAGAAGAGAATTAGGGACTGCAAGTTAGCAGGAATTGTTGTTGAGGGCCGAGATGTCACCACGGTGATTGCAACCGATGCACAACTGAAGATTTTGCTCACCGCGGATGAAAAAACGAGACTGCAAAGACGATCCAAAGAAACAGAGATGGATGCTGATGAGCTGGAATCAACTCTGAGCCAGAGAGATGAGAAGGATTCAACCGCGGTTGATTTCATGAAGCCGGCCTCAGGAGTTGAGTTGATTGATTCCACAAAGATGAGCTTTGATGAAGTGGTTGACCGGGTCATGGAATTGGCTGAAGAAGTTGTCGATGAGGATGACTTTGATGAAGAAGAGTTTTATAAACAACAGTTATCTGAGTTTGACCTTGAGGAGCAGGACCTCGAGCTGATTGATCAAGAGCTTGAGAAAACAGGATTCCGACCACCTCCGCCGGTGGTTGCAATCGTTGGAAGACCCAATGTTGGTAAATCAGCACTGGTGAACAAGATTTTGGGAAGACGCGAGGCAGTTGTAAAAGACGAGCCTGGAATCACAAGAGACCGCGTTAGTTACCGAGCTGAGTGGAATGACAAGGAATACACTCTTGTCGACACCGGTGGATGGGAAGTGGATGTCAAGGGTCTTGAGGCCTCCATTGCAGGTCAGGCTGAGGTTGCAGTTGAGCTTAGTGATGCGGTTATGTTCGTGGTGGATGCCATGGTTGGTGCTCAAACAACCGATGAGCAGGTTGTGAAGATGCTCAGAAGATCAGGAAAGCCTGTCTATCTGGTTGCCAACAAGGTTGATGACGAACGATTAGAGCCAGAGATTGCGAGCTTGTGGTCGCTTGGCCTCGGTCAGCCTTACGGAGTAAGTGCTCTGCACGGCAGGGGAGTTGCTGACCTTTTAGATGAAGTGATCGGAAACCTCCCCGAGTCATCGCAGGTGGCTGACGAGATTGATACCACCGCTAGAAGAGTAGCCTTAATTGGAAGACCCAATGTTGGTAAAAGCTCTTTGCTGAATAAAGCCACTGGCATAAATAGAGCAGTTGTGAGCGACATTGCCGGAACCACCAGAGACCCAATTGATGAACAGGTTGAAATTGGCGGTAAGGCTTGGAGATTTATTGACACTGCTGGTATTCGCAGGCGAACCCACAGGCAGTACGGGGCTGATTTTTATGCCTCTTTGAGAACCGCTGCAGCCCTTGAGCGAGCAGAGGTGGCAGTGGTCTTGATTGATGCTAACGAGCCAATCAGCGAAGCAGATATTCGAATTATTCAACTTGCCCTGGATAGCGGCCGGGCCCTTGTGATTGCCTTTAATAAGTGGGACACGCTCGATGATGAGCGCCGATACTACATGGAAAAAGAAATTGAAACTGAATTAGCCCACGTGGCATGGGCTCCCAGGGTAAACATTTCTGCCCTAACTGGAAGACACCTAGAAAAACTAGTCCCTGCAATCGAGCTTGCCCTTGATAGCTGGGAAAAGAGGATTTCAACCGGAAAGTTCAATGGGTTTATTCAAGAAGTCCAGCAAGCGAATCCTCACCCGCTCAGGGGCGGGAAGCAACCAAGAATTCTGTTTGGAACACAGGCCGCAACAAAGCCTCCAAAATTTGTTTTGTTTAGTTCCGGCTTCCTAGAGGCTGGGTATCGGAGATTTATTACTAGAAAACTTCGTGAGGCCTATGGTTTCATGGGTTCACCAATTGAGATCGGTGTTCGCGTAAGGGAACGCAGAAAGAAGAGCTAGTTTGACAAAGCTAACGGTGATTGGAGCTGGGGCAGTGGGCTCATCAATTGCCTACGCTTCACTAATTAGATCCTCAGTCACAGACTTGATGCTGTTTGATCTCGACCACGATAGAGCTGAGGCCGAAGCCCAGGATTTGGGACACGGAGCTCAGCACGCAGGGTCAATCAGAATAAGCGCAGCAGCAAATTTGGCAGAGACTGGAAACAGCGATGTGGTCGTCATTACCGCAGGAGCCAAACGTAAACCCGATCAAACCAGGCTGGAGTTGTTGGCAATCAATGAATCGATTGTTGTTGACATGATTCCAACTCTTTTAGAGCACTCTCCAGAGGCGCGTATCGTGATTGTTTCAAATCCTTGTGATGTCTTGGCAACAAGGGCCGTCATGAAACACAATCTGGATCCAAAGCAAGTGTTTTCTTCGGGAAATGTTTTGGATACCGCCAGATTGGCTTGGGTGTTGGCAAGCAGGCTTGAAGTGAGTGTTGAAAGCATTCACGCAATGGTTCTGGGTGAGCACGGGGATAGTCAATTTCCGGTTTGGAGCCAGGCTCGAATTGGTGATGTTCCAATATTGGAATATAGCCGTCAGGGCAAAACTCTGAATCAGTCTGATTTGGACGAAATTGCAGAGAAGGTAAAAACTTCTGGCGCTTCAGTGATTGCGGGAAAGGGTGCGACTAATTACGGAATCGGCCTCAGCACCATAAGAATCGTAGAAGCGATTTTGAATGACGAGAATCTGGTACTTCCAGTTAGCCCTGTTTTGGATGATTACTTGGGTGTCAGCGGTGTCGCTCTCAGTGTCCCAACCCTGATCAACGCCAGCGGTGCCGCAGAGACTAAAACACTCAGCCTCAGTGAAACTGAAATGTCAAAGTTAGTGGCCTCTGCAAAGGCTATTGAGGAATCAGTTCAGAGCCTGAGTTAGCTTCCGAAAGCCTGAAAAGCCTCGAACACTAAAAATGCTGGCCATACTAGGCTTTTTAGAAATCCAATAAAGCCCTCACCGAAGTTTTCTGATGTTGAAATGAAATGGATAAACGCACCCAGGAAACCGAGGAAGTAAAAACCGCCTCCGGCTGCGGTTGACGAAGTTGTTGATTTTGAGTTTGCCATTTCGCACCC
>Ga0209937_1000063_pt1 | contig 37068 bp, 41 predicted proteins | sample SalPon1_B_H2O_MG_FD_185699 | JGI IMG/M metagenome (GOLD analysis project Ga0209937, IMG submission 185699) | Salt pond water microbial communities from South San Francisco under conditions of wetland restoration - Salt Pond MetaG R1_B_H2O_MG... | ecosystem: Environmental > Aquatic > Non-marine... | reverse complement strand
TACGACCTCGATCCTCTAGAAAGCGATCTTGTTGAATTTACTTCTAACATCGAAGCGTGTGTCCAAGACTGTGACATTGTGTTTGTAGCAGTGCCTACACCGCACGATAGCGACTATGACGGCAGTAAGCCTACGCATCATTTACCTCCAAAAGACTTTTCCTATGAGACTGTAAAGTCTGTTCTCGAAGAAGCAGACACATACATGAACAAAAATCAGCTGTTAGTATTGATTTCCACAGTGCTTCCGGGCACTACTAGAAGAGAATTTACTCCTCTCATAGATAACACAAGGTTTGTTTATAACCCTTATCTTATCGCTATGGGATCTGTTGCCTGGGACATGGTTAATCCAGAGATGATTATGATAGGAACAGGAGATGGCACAGAAACAGGCGATGCTAGAAAGCTAAAAGAATTCTATGATACTGTTATGGAAAACGATCCTACTACAGTTGTAGGAACATATGACGAGTGCGAATGTATTAAGGTTTTTTATAATACTTTTATATCTACAAAAATATCACTGGTGAATATGATTCAGGATATTGCTGAAAAACAAAAAAATATTAATGTTGATGTAGTTACAGATGCGCTTGCTAATTCTACCAAACGCATTATGAGCCCTCAGTATATGACTGCAGGCATGGGCGACGGCGGTGCCTGCCATCCAAGAGACAATATTGCCTTACGATACATGGCACAAGAACTTGATCTAGGTTATGATTTATTTGATGCTATTATGAGTACGAGAGAACGCCAAGCAAAAAATCTTGCTATCGAACTAGTAAAGCACGCCAATGAAAACAACATGCCTATATACATACACGGCAAAGCATATAAACCTCAAGTGCCTTATACAGACGGATCATACAGTTTACTAGTAGGACACTACGTTCAAGAGGCAGGAATAAAACCAACTTATATAGATCCTTACACCGGCGACGACTACCAACCTCAAGAACCCGGTGTATTTCTTATGGCACATTCTGCTTCAGTTACTTACGATTACACAGAAACAAAAAAACAAGACGAGATTTATTGTGCAATACCTCCTTTCAGCATTGTAATAGATCCATGGAGGAAATTTACAAGTTCGGTTAGCCGAGTAATACATTATGGAAATACTAGACATGTATCTTAGTTTTGTTGAAAATGATATATTAATCGATAAAGATAGAAAGAATAGAACACTTAAAGGGTTTAGCGAAGCAGAGTATGAAGATTTTGAAAAGAATAAACATCTTGTAAATCCTGTCTATCTTGAAAGAGATATTGAATATAAGTTCAATACTCATGGTTATAGAACAAAAAATATACAAGATCTAGAACAAGATTTTGTTCTGATTTTCGGCTGCTCGCATACTGAAGGTATAGGTAATTTCGAAGACGACATATGGTGTTCTCAATTATTACAAAAAAAGTCAATTGATTTTTTAAATTTAGCAAAACAGAGCACAGGTCCAGATATTCAATATCTTAATACCCTGCAGTATCTAAAAAACAAATATCCTCTTCCAAGACTAGTAATATACCAATGGCCCCAAACATTTAGAAAAAGTTTTGCCTACAAATCTAATGATTCTTTAATTTTTAAACATCATAATGTGCATAACAAAGTAGAAAAAAAAGACACGCAGTGGTATCTTACAAGGTACTGCATCGAAACAGGAGAAATGGAAGCAAATAATTATATTCACTATTATAGTGCAAATTCTCTCTGGAATATGTTAAATGTTCCAGTTTTAAATTGGAGTTGGACCGGTGATTTTGATAATGTCTTTGAAAACCTACACATGATCGAAACAGAAGACACCGGGCGTGCGAGAGACTTAATGCACGATGGTCCGGATATACACAGACAAGTAGCCGATCAGCTAAACCCTTTGATTGACAAATTGCTATAAATTTTATATAATATTGAAATGTATGATATTGTCTTTATATCCTATAATGAGTCAAACGCAGACAAAAATTGGGAACTGTTAAAAACTAGATTTCCTTCTGCAAAAAGAGTAGACGGTGTAAAAGGAATACACCAAGCACATATCAAGGCCGCAAAAAAATGTTTTACAAAAATGTTTTGGGTAGTAGATGCGGACGCTGAAGTACGCGACAATTTTTCTTTTGATTACGAAGTAGACGAATATAATTTAGACACTGTCCATGTATGGCGTTCTCAGAATCCCGTAAATGATCTTGTTTACGGCTACGGCGGTGTAAAATTACTTCCGAGAACTAAGACTCTAAAAATGAACACTTCTAAACTTGATATGACAACTAGTATATCCGATAGTTTTACAGCAATTGATGAAATTTCAAACATAACAGCATTTAATACTGATTCGTTTTCGGCTTGGCGATCTGGTTTTAGAGAGTGTGCGAAACTTGCTAGCCAGACAATAGACAGACAACTTAATTCAGAAACACTTGAACGATTAGAAATATGGTGTAATCAAGGTGTCAATCGACCGTTTGGCATAGATGCTATAAAAGGCGCTAAAGAAGGTAGAAAATTCGGTGAAGAAAACAAAGACAACGTTGCTGAGTTACAGAAAATAAACGACTTCGACTGGTTATATGAAAGATTTTCAACAAATACCATTCGATAAAATAGTTAAATTAGGCCAAAAAACTCTCCTAGACCACCGTCTTTTTTCAGTTTCTTGGATTCTGGCTAGATATTGTAATTATTCATGCTCTTATTGCTGGCCATACGCAAGATCTAGTGTCTCAGATCACCGTCCCCTAGAAACCTATTGTAGCATAATGGATGACATCAAGGCACAGAGTCGTCTCAATGGTTTCGACAGTTTCCACTTCAGTTTTTCCGGAGGCGAACCAACCGCGTATAAACACTTTCTCAAACTGATTGAACACTATGCCGAAGACAGCCTGCCAGAGTATCAAAGCATACACATGACTACTAATCTGTCACCGGGTGCGAAATGGTGGAACCGTTGGATTGCTGCCACTGAAAATCTCAGTAGAAGATCTATCACAGCAAGTTTCCACGCAGAGTTTGCCGACGAACAACAGTTCGGCGACAAGTGTCTTCAACTGATAGACGCTGGGGTATTTGTCACAATCAATCAGGTAATGGTGCCAGAACTGTTTGACGAATACTGGGAACGCTGTCAGCGCTTTGCAGATCGAGGCATAAACATCACTGTCAAGCCTCAAAGCGACCCTACAGCAAGTTTTGTTGTACATAGCTATACCCAAGCACAGATTGACTGCTTACAAACAGGCTTTCCGCAGCATGCTAATGGCGAAGAACTTGCGCAGATGAGATTAATAGACGATGCCGATACAGAGTATGACCTTGATCAAGCAGAAAGACTAAATGCGTTTGGATTTAACAAGTTCAAAGGCTGGAACTGTAATGCTGGTTATCAGAGTTGTATTATCCGTGAGCCAGGCGGTGAGATTAAACGTTCTTATTCTTGCCACGACGAACCTCTTGGCACTATCGATGATGGATTTGAATTGTTTAAAAAGCCTATTCCTTGTATTACACCTACCTGCGTAAGTTCAGCAGACTCTAAGATTCCTAAGAAGATTGAAAGATAGGCATTTCTAACAGATTGGGGTAATCTTTATAACTCCATTTTTTAGATTTTTTGTTCTTTGCTTCTTTAAGTTTAATTAATCCTAAGTCAGCCGTTTCAGGAGTCATATAATAATGATAGCCGAGTGTTGAAATTTTTTGTTTAGACCACGGTTGATCAGGTAATCTACCATCATAAGACAATTTTTTTAATTCTATAAAATCTTGTTCGTTGTCTAATAGGATTGCCCCGCCTCTTCCTAAACTAAGATGCTTTCTAAATTGAAAACTTAAACACATCAAAGTATTTTGGATATATCCGTTTTCTTTCCAATACACTGCAGAATCTATAATTTTATCAGTAACATAATAAAAGTCATTCCATTTGCTGTCAATAAATTTCCATTGTAGATTTAGTTTTTCGAATGTAAACGGAATACTAATGTAGGTATAGATAGGACAATAAGCATGAGATACTTTTGTGAAACGTAAACAAAGTTCTATAGCATGTGTACAGCAATCAGTAGCTACAGCATATTTACTACCATAAAAATTGGAAATTTCATGTTCAAATTTTGAAACTGAATCAAATGACATTTTGTTTTACTTTTTCTATAGTTTTACTAATACCAATATCAAGAGGAGTTTTTGGAGTCCATCCTGTAATGTCCGTAAACACTTTGCTGTCACTGTTTAACCAAAAAATTTCTCCAGCTCTTTTTGGTTTAGTATCCCAATAAATTGTACCTTCCCAACTTAATTCTTTTGCTATTATATCTGCATAGTCTTTAATTTTTATCGGCAGGTCTGGACCTAACGTTAGTGATTTACCTGATAATTTATCTTTGTGTTCTATTACCGCCATCCATGCATTTACTAAATCATCTATAAAAAGGAAATTTCTATAAGGTTCAGAATAACCGAGATGTACAACTTTGTTATTAAGCATTTGACTTATTATTTGTTCCGTAACAAAAAAATTATTGTCTAGCCTACCATAAGTATTGGTTTGTCGAAGCGCTACATAATCTAAACCAAAAGATCTTTTAGCATATTCTAAATATTTTTCACAGGCATATTTAGCTACTGCATACGGAGCATTAGGATTAGGTAAAGTATTTTCATTAAACGCAATAGGAGTTTTTGGCACACCGTGATTTTTTACTTCGTCGCTAATCGGTTGCCAGCCAAATACCTCCATAGTGCTTGAGAAAAAGAAAAAAGGAATTGTATTAAGCTTTAAGCAACTTTCGATTAAGTTAACTGTACCTACGTAATTTACACTGCTAAAAACAGTTTGTTCATAAAAACTTTTTTCCACCTCAGTTTTTGCAGCTAAGTGAATAACAACATCTGGTGCTATAGAATTTACTTCATTTTCTACTTCTTTATGCGATGTTAAATCGCTTTTAAGATGCACCACTTCCCCAATTTCTTGTAATTTAGGACTTATAAATTGTCCTACAAACCCGGAAGAACCTGTCAATAAAATTTTCACGTTTTTAGTAATCCTGTTATTTGTAATACATATCTATTTTCATGACCTAAATTAGCAGCCATGTGTTTGGTTTCTCCAGTCCAGCATATCCAATCTCCTGCTTTCCATTGAGGAGTTAACTTGTTGCCTACTTGTGATATGTGACCCGGCTTCCAGTCTTCTAAAAAAATAATAATCCTGCAAACACTATCACTATTTGATATACTGTAGGTTTTCTTGTAAAATCCATACTTATCTGTATGCAGAGGCAAAATCATTCCAGGCTCCATTAGACTTATAGCAAACGAATGTTTTTTTAACCACGAAAAATGATCTTGCAGATATAATTCTACGTTTTCTGCAGCTCCTTTATGTATGCATGCCTTTACAAATTCTTTTTTATAGCGATTTTCGTCTGCAAGATTACAGTACGAAAGTCCTCTTGTAGCATCCAAAGGCCTTTCATAATCTAGCTTACTAAAAAAGTCACCAAAATGTTTTAACTCTATATGTCCGTTATCAATCATTTACTTCTTAAATGCTAAAAATTTCTTTTTGTACGGCAAAATTTAAATAGTTTTCTATTTTTTCTAAATCTTTTTTTGATCTTAAACTGCATAACTCGTTAGCAAAATGTAATTCGACTCCCCTATCTAGAGCTAATTCGAATAATTCTCGTCTTCGTTCTATGTCATCAGTCATGCAGTAAATACTGCATAAAACAATGCCGTCTGGCTTTTTGTTTATGTAGTGTTCTAAACCAGGTTGCCAGTCCATGTGTTCATTTTCAAATTCGTATGAGTTATAATGTATTGTGTTATCTTGACAATACTTTTCTATTACAGATCTCTGCATAGGTAGAGGTATGTGCTTAGAAAAATTGCTGTTCCAGCCAGCATAGGTTATGAACGTTTTGTTGCTATAATCATATGATTGTGCTACTTCGTGATCCCCGGGAAATCTCATAAAGCCGCCAGGAAGACGTCTCCCGTATTCTTCTCCTTCTACTAATATTCTCATATCTATACTAACCCGGGTGTAGCCCTCTTCGTTATTAACATTACCGTGTAAATGTTCTTGAAAAAACAAATGACTTTGTCCAGGCATTAAATTTACAGGTTTAGCATTTTTTAAACATTCGTCTTCGAATTTATCTAACCTCCATTTTTCTGATAAAACCCTTTTGGTAATTCGTCTACTAGTTTCTAAATCAAGAATCCACATAGTATTAGTATTTTTTGCTTCAGTAAGAGGAGTCCAAATTGTTCTACAACCTCTACCATTTCCTACAAATATTCCCTGATGAAATGCCAAGCGTCTTCCTACATTGGATTGATTAGGAATAACAACTCTTAAAGTGCCTTGCCGTTGTATCATATATTTTTTGTGAGCAATTCTTTGTGGGATATATTCTGCAACAAAGTCGTCAAACTTCTGCATAAATTCTTTTCTTAGACAAGCATCTTGCACATGTTTTTGCACCTTTACAATTTTATGGGGCTCAAGAACCCTATGCATTGTTTCTAGTTCAGTTACTTCTGGAGCTATCTCTTGCACAACCTTTAGTGCCCACATTGGCCAATTAAATTTTTCTAGATCATAATTTAGCGTTTTGTTATCCCAATTAATTTGTGTTTCTTCTAGCATTTTATCCTCGTTCTAAGTCTAATGTTACGCAGTGAAATCCACCGCCTAGTGTTCTTTGTTGTCTTCCTGGTAGCATAGCACAGTCGATATTATGTTTTTCTAACTCTTTACGTAAGTCGTGTTGATTTTCTTCTATGACAACTAGATTAGGATTTATAGAAAGTAAATTCATATTCAACCATACACTGGCCCCGCAATACCCTGGGTGGTGCGGGAATTTGTCTGGTTTTGGACACCATACAACGTCCCAGCACTGTAAGGGCTTTGGTAACTGATCCTTGCTTTTAATTCTATCAGGATTGAGTAACATCAAGCCTTCTCGAAGAAGAGATATAGTACTGTCGAGATGCATAAAAGTGTAAACATTTTCTATTAAATGTACCTGTTTGCTTGGTACTAGACTTTGTAGATATTGTGCTCCTGCTTTGTTTCCGCCGTTACTAACAAGATAAAATAAATCGTCGTTACACCTTAAAATATTTGCAGCATCAAATGCCGGTTCTTCTTCTGTCAATGCTAGCGTATCTTTGTCGCCGATACAATTTTCGTTGTATAGAGAATCCCTACGTTCGGCAGATTTACTAATGTATCTTACACCTTTCTCTACATAAGGAGAAAAATGTCGATCCATGTGTAGATATTCGTTTTGTCTAGCTCTAAGAGGTTGCGGAGTAGCTAAAATTAAATCATCGTATACTAGTACAGAATCTCGAGGACAGTAGTTATAATATTTTGGTTTAGGATCAACGTCAGGTCTAAGGACTTTGATGCCTTCATTCTTTAAAAAATTGCACAGTGTCTCTAAATCTTCGTTTGCTTCGTCTATAACCTGTTGAGGATATAATCCAATTGGTATGTTTTTTTCTTCAGGTTCGTCAGCATAATTAACAGTCCTTAGACTTTTATCCAGTAAAGGGATTTTAGCATCGTTAGCTACCCCGACAATTATCGATTTTAACGGACTCCATTCGTTTGTGCTTAACATCTCTATTTTTTCATATGTAGTTTGTGTTATAGATACATATATGTATGTATATTGATACTGAACATCTACATTATTGGATGCAGGCAATACGAAAAAGCAAAAATCATCAGAGAACTCTTGACGCATTTTGGAAAGGTCAAATCTCCAGCAAAGAATGGCTTATAAATTCTTTGGAAAAGTTTATATATGACCCTGTATCGATTGAAATACACGGAGGATGGGTAGGAGTTTTATCCAGTTTAATTTTTCAAAGTAATATTCCTGCATCGAAGATTCTAAGCATAGATATAGATCAGACTTGTAAAAATATCGCAAAAGAAATGAATATGTTAGAAGTTATGGAAGGTAGATTTGATGTTATTGCTAAAGACATGTGTGATCATGTCCCTCAATCAGACGTGATAATTAACACTAGTTGTGAACACATGATACAAGAAGATTATAATCGATGGCTAGACAATACGAATGACCAGCTGTTAGTATTACAGAGTAATAATTACGATATCGAAGAACATGTAAGAATTGCGCATGATTTAACAGAGTTCAAGAAACAATCGAATATTGAAATATTTTGGTCAGGAGAATTAGAGTTACCGTTATACACAAGATACATGTTAATCGGAAAGAAAAAATGAAAAAAATAGGCATCGTAGGATATGGATTCGTAGGTAAGGCTACACATAAAGGGCTGTTACAATATCAAGAAGTTATTAAACACGATATAAAGTATGCAACCGATATTTCTATTTTAAAAAACTGCGATATTTTATTTTTTTGTATACCTACTGATGATCAAAAAGATATTGCAAAATTAGTAAAAGAAATTAAAGATGTAAAAAATATTAATTCTACATGCACTGTTGTTATAAGGAGTACTGTTCCGATCGGAACATGTAAACTAATTGAAGGAGAAATACAGGATTCTATATTATATATTCCAGAATTCTTAAGAGAACGGTTTTGGGAAACAGACTGTGAGAAAAGACCTATAATAATTGGAAATAATTCGGCAGAAATCCCCCAACTTTTAACACAACTGGAAAATAAAACCTGTTCGTTAGAAGAAGCAGAACTCTTAAAAATGTTTTCCAATAATTATGCAACTTTAAGAGTAGCCTTTGCTAATATTTTTTATGATATTTCTCAAAGAATAGGCGGCGATTACCATGTAGTAAAAGACTTATTTTTACAAGTTCAGCAAAGCCAAACATATTTAGAAGTTCCCGGTCCAGACGGCAAAAGAGGTTTTGGAGGCAAATGTCTACCTAAAGATTTAGATTTTTTGATAGAAACTTTAAATAATCTAAATTTAGATTCGTCGTTATTTAAGATAATAAAGGATAGCAATACCATATGGAACAACTCAAAATATTAATTACAGGTGCCAACGGTTTGATTGGAAATGCTCTGTATGAGTGTTTGTCTAAAAACAATACGGTAGTTGCAGTAGATAACAACTTTAGAAAAGGAAATGTTGTTAATGATACAATAATTGATGAAGATTTAATTGAATTTTATAAAAAAAACCAAAATGATTTTGATTTTATTTTTCATCTAGCAGCTATAAACGGAACCGATAATTTTTATGATGTGCCTAATACTGTCTTAAAAAACAATATCGAAATAGACTTAGCTACCTTTAACTTTGCTTCTCAAAACTCCAATTGTAAAATTATATATTCTAGTTCAAGCGAAGTAATATCCGGAACACAAAATGTACCAACTCCCGAGGAAACAGATATCTATATAGAAAATATTCATAACTCGAGATGGAGTTATAGAATTTCTAAAATTGTTGGAGAAAATTATCTAGCCAACAGCAATTTAAATTTTCTTGTTGTTCGATTTTTTAACGTATTTTCAAAAGACAGTAGGCCCGGACATTTTGTCTATGATATTATCGAAAAAATAAAAGAAGAAAATTTTGATCTAATAGGAGCAGACGAAACAAGATCGTTTTGTTATATTGATGATGCTATCGATGCTTTAATTTATCTAGCCAACACAGTTAGCAATGAATTTATAAATATTGGGAACGACGAAGAAATAACTGTTTTAGATGCGGCAGATATTATAGCTAAAGAGATATATAATAAAAAAATAAGTTGGGTGTATCAAAAAGGAAAAATTGGTAGTACTAAAAGAAGATGTCCATCGTTGAATAAATTAAAACAATTTTATACCAATTATTGTCCAACAAAATTTATAAATGCAGTAAGGAAAATATATCATGAAATACATAGGTAATTGTGCTGACTGGATCGAAAGCGAGTTAATAGATTTCCTATTACAATCAGATATAGGAGACAAAGTTCCGAGTTCCGACGATCATTCAAATGATCCGCAATTCAAGTACTGGATAAATGAAGGGTTTCCTTATAACAAAATTAATTTTACTTTTATTTTTCATGACAGCTTAGATTTTCCCGTTGAACTTCCTACTATATTTAAACATGCTAGGGAATGGTGGTTTTCAAAGTTAAATCCGGGCGACATAGTTCCTTGGCATGCTGATAAATTTAAATACAACGAAGAAAATATTGAACGATATTGGGTAGCAATGCAAAACTATATACCAGGACATATTTTTATGTATGAGGATAAACCTTTTGTAGATTATAAGAAAGGAGATATTTTTCTATTCGATAATCCAAAAGCGTGTCATGGTGCTGCAAATATAAGTTTTATACCTAAATTATCTCTACAAGTGGCGTTAGAAAAATGAAATACGTAGGAAATTTTATACATCTTATCCCGCAGAAACTTATAAATGAAATGGAAAATTATCCTGTAAAGTCTTCTATTGACGACGAAGAATTTCATGAAAAGTTTCAAACACCTCCAGAAGTTACATTACCCGAGAGTATATTTAATACTGTATGCGGTATATGGTTTGCTAAACACCCTCCAGGATCGGGCGTTCCTTTTCATAAAGATGATTATGATGAGTATGAACATTTAGAATTAAAAAGATTTTTTATGTTCCTTTATGATTGGCAACCGGGGCATATTTTTTTATATGACGAAACTAAAACAATTGAAAATTATGTTGCTGGCGATACCTATGAGATGACTGATATTCATTGTCTGCATGCCGCATGCAATATAAGTAATTCTCCTCGAATTACGATGCAGGTTTTATCTTGCCTTTAGTTTTTTCTTAGGCAAGGGATTTAATTTGACATTTAGTTTGAATCTATCTTTAGAATAATCACATAAAGTGCATTGCGGAATAGGATTATCTAATTGCAGAAAGAATTTTTTTATTTTTTCTTCAGAATCAAACGGAGAACATGCCTTATAACTTTGTAGCAATTTTTTTGCCCTTTCTTCGAATGTGAATTGTTGAATTGCTTGTGATCCTATGGCTACTAAAGGACACTTGTAAAATAACCCGTTTATCATAAAATAACAATCTTTAATTTTACAATTATTATGTGTTTCAACAGGATCAGTTTTGTGAAAGTAAAAAGTTTTATTTTCGAATTTTTTAACATAATTAGGAAAGAAAAAATAATTAGTACGTAGTTGTGCTACTATTTTATTATTACTAACAAAATTTAAAACAGGTCCTGTAGGATCGTCTTCTAGTATAATATCGTACAAGAATTTTATTTCATATAAAATATTTTCTACGGTCTGCTTAATATTTTCGTAATCATTAGGATCATGGCAACTTATATCTAAACTCCAGCCATTTAAGATTTTGTTTTTAGCATTATCTTTATTTTTTTTAATTAATGTTCCGTTTGTGTTTATAATAAGATTCTTTGCGTTTGGCCATAATTTTTTAATGTTTTTACACCATTTATCTAAATCTGGATTTAAAAAAGGTTCTCCGCCTATTAAAACAATATTTTCAAAATCAATAATCTTAGCCCATTCTAAATAATATTCCTCGTAGTCTTTCCATTTCATTATGCCTTTGAAATTATAATTGCTAAAAGTTAAACAATTACTACAAGTAAGATTACAAGAATTTGTAATATGGATTGCTACGTCCTTTTTGAAAACAATCTTTTTCATAATCCTATTTATTATTACATAGTTTTCTAATCAATAAATAGAATAATGGCATATAATATCTATCTTTTTCAACCTCAGCACGAAATCCGTGTAGGGGGAGAAATTAATTATTGGATACCTTATAGTATAGGTTGCTTATGGAGTTATGCTAAACAGTTTGATTGGGTAGAAAATAATTTTTCTATTGGAGAATTATTTTTCAAAAGAGAATCTAGCAAGTGTATACTAGAAACTTTAGATAATCCTGCTATCGTAGGGTTTAGTTGTTATACTTGGAACGAAGCCTATTGTATGGGTATGGCTAAACTAATAAAAGACAAGTGGCCTGATTGCCACATCTTGTTCGGAGGTGCTCAAACAAGTGAAAGACATCTAGAAGAATATTATATTAACACTATAGTTTTGGCAGAAGGAGAAATATCTTTTGTAGACATTCTCAATAAGTTTTTAAATAATGAGACTATTCCGGAAGTCTATAACAAAAGCAGACTACAAGATCTAGATGTTCCTAGCCCTTATCTATCAGGAGTATTTGACCATTTAATGGAAAAGTATCCTGATTATAAATGGGCTATTACTATAGAAACTAATAGGGGCTGTCCTTATGCATGCACGTTTTGTGATTGGGGAGGGACCACGTATAGTAAAATTAAAAAATTTGGTTTAGAAAGAATCCAAGAAGAATTAAAATGGGTAGAAAAAAATCCTATAGTTTTTTTTATAGGCGGAGATGCTAACTTTGGAATTTTTAAAGAAAGAGATTTAGAGATTGCAAAATTAATTAGAAAAACAGCAGACAACAGTCTTATAGATGCTGTAAACTTGCAATATGCTAAAAACAATACTGGCACAGTTTTTGAAATTGGAAAAGTAATTGGTCCGTATAATAGAGGTATAACAGTAAGTGTTCAAAGTATGAATCAACCTACTCTTAAGGCAATTAAAAGAACCAATCTCGATATTAATGATATGAAACACATGATGGAATTAAGCGAGAAATATGATGTTAATACATATACAGAAGTAATTTTGGGATTGCCTTTAGAAACTCTAGAAACGTGGAAAGAAGGAATGTGCGAGCTATTAAGACTTGGGCAGCATCAAGCAATTGATTTATCTATTGCAGAATTATTAGAGAATGCCGAGCTTAACACACCTATTTCTCGAGATCTTTATGGAATAGAAGAAATTAGAGTCGAACAATATCATAGTATGATAAAAGACCAAGAGTTTCCTGAAACTGCAAAAATTGTTAAGGCAACTAATACTATGACAACTGAAGAAATGGTCATGGGTTATTTGTATTCTTGGATGATTATACACTTACATGTTAATGGTTACTGTCAACTTTACGCAAGATATCTGTATAACATACATAAAATAGATTATAAACAATTTTATGATAGAATGTTCGATCTTGTACAAAAAGACCCCCAATTTAAGCCTCACTATGATGCATTATATAAAACACTTAGAATTTACTTAACCGAAGGAAAACTTATAGAAGATGAAAATCTAAACGAAAAAGGAGACTCTTTTCATTTTGCGAGTTATAGATTTTGTTATGAAAACAAAGAAATCTTATTTCGCTTAGGAAAAAAAGTTTTTTTAGAGTTCTGTAGCGAGATAGATGATATTGATCGTTTACAGAAACTTTTTATATACGACGGCGCTCAACAGTTACCTTGTATAGTCAATTCTAATATCGATATAAAAAATTGGAAACAATCACCTACAAAATACAAAATATATACTCTTAAAGACGACATACCGCAATTCAAAACAATGAAAAAAATAGATTTTTGGGCATTAAGAAAGAAAAGCCTCTTAAGGAATAAAATAGAAGTATTAGATGAAAACTTATAACATCACGACTAGAGACTTTATGGAGAGTATATTTGTTAATCTTCAACCTGAAGTTTCTGACTCCTCTTCAGTAATATTGTATAATGGAAAAACAATTTACAAATCTGAAGATACAAAAAATTATAATTTTTTGGATTTCTTTAAAGATCACTGCAAAGGGTCTTTTTTAGAAAAATATAATAAACCTTATATGGTCTGGACAGGTGTCGGGTCTATAGTGCAACTAGAAAAACTAACATACGACAAAAATACTATAGATTATCTTAACAGAGAAGGCCTTACTATTTTTTTTCATGAGATGCTTTTATTTGGTTTCGGAGAGAAGAAAAAATTATTACCTAAAAAAGAATGGATAAAAAACAATAAAGAAATTACATATGAACATGCAGATTTTAATTTTTCTTTCGAGAAAATTAAATCTAACAACATCTATAATTTTGAATTAGATAGTGTAGTAGAATTTGTACGAAATAACAATTTGCGTAATGTTACAGTGTACACCTGCGAATCAGGAACTAAGGAAATATTACAAAATTTATATCCTGAAATCGAAATTAAATCTCACAATGTATGGACAGCTTCGTACAATATCACTCATCTAGATAAAAAAACTGATGTAAATCAAAAAAATTATGATTTAAAAAGACATTTTTTTAGTTTAAGTTTAAGATATGAAATACACAAACATTTAATAAGTGCATATTTACTTGACAAGGATGCTGAAATATCTTGGCATGAAAATTCAAGAGAATGGCATAGTGTAGACGATTCTTTTGAATACTTGAATTCACAAACTCCTTTTGATATAGAAAATTGGAAAAAGACAAATCCTCGGATGCATAATTTATTGAAAGAAAATGTAAAATACCTTAAAGATCACTTTCCTATGTTATTAGAATGCGAAAACCTGCCTAGTGACAAAAATAATCGAATAAGGTGCGGAACAGAACATAAATTGCCTTATAAAAGTTATACAGAATCGTTCTGTAATGTAATATGTGAAACAAAATTTGCTCAACCTTTTGGATACTTTAGTGAAAAAGTCATACATGCTATGTATTTCAAAAGACCTTTTATATTAGTAAGCACGCCTCGCAGCTTAGAATATCTTAAATCGTACGGTTTTAAAACTTTTGACAAATGGTGGGATGAATCTTATGATGATAATGAAGATCATGAAAAACGAATATTAAAAATATTTGAAATAATTGACGAGATAGAAAATTGGTCAATAAAAGATTGTGAAACCAAATTAAATGAAATGGAAGATGTATTAGCCCATAATCAAATAAATATTGGTCGGGCGAGAAAAATTATAGGAATTAACGAATGACAAAAAGAATAGGAAATATTGCAGAAAATTTTGATCTATATAATATACTTGACCAAATTAAACCTTATGAAAACGAGGCCATTGAAGAGCACGAAATAGAAAAATTTAGAAATAAAATCGAAAAAAATGATCCAGAAGTTGATATTTTGCCAGATTACGACTGGATTATACCTCTTGTAAAGTCAGGTTATTCTGATCCGATTATAGTAGGACCTTCCCCATTCGAACCAGGTGTTCATTTTGATACCGATATTGTATATTTTTTAGACAAACTTCTTGGAACAATCTGTACACAATGTTGGATAAACACTTTAAACCCAGGACAAAACGCCGTTCCACATAGAGATAGAGACGGCAGAGAAGAAAAGTTACAAGAATTAGGAGAATTAATTAGAGTTACTGTACATTTAGGTGACCCTGAATACGGCCAAATTTTTTGGATCGAAGACACATGTTTATATATGCAACCGCACGGAGAAGCATGGCAATGGTCTAGTCCCACTGCGTTGCACGGCGGTACAAATCTCAGTTATACACAGAAGAGACTTTTAATTTATAGAGGGCTGAAACCTTATAAAGATTTTAATTATGAATATGTTTGGGAACAAGGCGAAAATTCTGTGTTACTAAAATTAGATGATGGTTCTATTATTTGATAATGAATAGAGTTGAGCTATCTTTTAAAAGTTTGTTCTTTAATAGCGTTTATGAAAATCTTTATCCGAATAGAGATTATGATACTTCTAGGGTTATACAGAAAGATGATTCTATAATAAATCGACAAAATAGACCAAAAACCTATGACTTTTACAATTTTTATGATGATTTTTGTTTAGATTCTCATTTTGTAGAATTGAAAAAATCCCATATTGTATGTACTGGTCTAGGTACAATAAAACCTTTAGAATCTATTGTGTATACTTCTGATATCATAGAGTCTCTTAATAAAAACGGTCTTGAGATATATTTATGGGAAGTTATTTTGGTAGATACTCTACCAAAAAGAGAAATGGAAATTGATCCTACGTTAGAAGATCTGTCTCCCCTAGATTATATTTTTCCTGAGGTTACTGATTTAAACTTAATATATTCGTATGAGTTCGAAAGTATACGAAAATTTGTACAAAATAATTTATTAAACAATGTAACAGTTATTACATGTGAATATGAAACATCTCGATATCTACAGCATTTATATCCAGAAGTTCATATAGAATCTATGAATACTCTTATAACTACATATAGGAATTATTTACAAAAGCCTGTAGGAATTAGCTTTAGTCCGCAATCTATACAAAATAAATTTCTTTGTTTAAATTTAAGGTACGAACCTTATAGACATATAATTGCGGCGCACACTGTGCAAAAAAGTTCTATTGTTACCTGGAATAATAATAAACGTGATTGGCATAAAACTGTAAGTAATAAATTAGATATAAATTATCTTAATAATACATCTCCTATAAATTTTGATTATTGGAAAGTCCAGAATCCGAAATATTTTGACTCAGTAAACAAAGGCACTCATTTAATTAATGAAAATTTTCCTTTAAGATTAGAAAAAGAAAAACATTTGAGTAGAATTGAATGCGGAAGCCAATATCCTTTACCTTATGAAGAGTATAGTAAAACTTTTTGTCATATTATAAACGAAACAACATTTTTTAAACCTTTTGCAACTTTCAGCGAAAAAGTAGTTAACACTATGTATTGCCTTAGGCCATTTATAATGGTATCAACACCTAAGAGTTTAGAGTACCTTAAGAAATTGGGGTTTAAAACCTTTGATCAATGGTGGGACGAATCATATGATCAAGAACAAGATCATGAAAAAAGATTAATCAAAATTTTAGAATTGATAGATTATATAGATAGTTTTTCTGTTAATGATTTACAAATGATATATAAAGAGATGAATAACGTATTACAGCATAATTTTAATCAACTTAAAGATGTTAAAAAGAAAAATTTAAGATTTATATAGATGCCTAGTTTAATAGATACTTTTGTTTTATTCCACAATGTTTTTGGAAAATTATGTATAACTGATATTAACGGGAATCATAATTTTGATATTGACAATTCCTATGTAAACGAATTTGTAAAATGGCACTTATATCAATTAGACTTGCATAATCAAAAAAAGCCTTTTATTTTTTGTAGGTCTTATGGTTATGTGGTACAGCTAGACAATTTCATATTAAACAATGCAGAATATATAGATAATCAAGGCCTAGATATATTTTTATATGAAATAGATTTCTTTTCTTATAATAAAACTACACATTTAAACCGAGAACCTTTGCCTAATGATACCAATAATTCTTTCATAAGCGAAGTATATGCAGAATATTTAGATAGCTTTAATGATGAAAATACAGTATATTCGGCTTCACTTGATTCCATCGAAAATTTTGTAAGAAAAAATAATATTAAAAATGTATCTGTAAAATACTTATATTATAATGCACCGCAAGTTTTAAAGCAGAAATATTCATTTGAAATAGTTTATTATAATATTTGTCTACTAGCACAATATAATCTTATTGAAAAATTTTATAAGATAGAAAATAATAATAATTCTCTAGAATTTAATATTCTTGCACCGTTTTGGAGATACGAGCCTTACCGACACTTTTTTGCTTGTTATTTGGCAACAAAAAATAATGTCAAGATGTCGTGGCATTACGATAGTCCTTTAGATATTTTACAAGATAATTTATGGTTTTCTATTAAAAAAAAACAAAAAAAATTACAACATAAAATAAAATATGGGTCTGAATTACTAAATGAAAATTATTATACCTTAGATATAAAACCTCAGGCTAAAACCAAGTTAACCGGAAAAAACGATAAATGGAAATTTCCTAAAGGGTATGACGGTTATGTAATTGAAAATTCTCTAAAAGATCTGTATAAAAAAAGTTTTTGTGTATTAGTCGGTGAAAGCACATTTGCCCAACCTTTCGGTACCTTTAGCGAAAAAATATTAATAGCAATTAAATGTAGAAATCCGTTTGTTCTAGTAGGAGCACCTTTTAGTTTATTGCATTTAAAAAAACTAGGATTTAAAACCTTTGATCAATGGTGGGACGAATCATATGATCAAGAACAAGATCATGAAAAAAGATTAATCAAAATTTTAGAATTGATAGATTATATAGATAGTTTAACAATGACAGAAAAAGAAAAAATTTATAGCGAAATGTCTGATGTGCTAGATCATAATCTTGCTGTCTTACACAGTATAGATACTTTCAAAAAAGAATTATCTAATTAGACCTTAAATTAAATACCTTATCTATGATATCAGTCCCTGCATTAGAATGGAATATTGCTAGAGGTTGCAACCTTAGTTGTGAAGGTTGCTTAACTTTTTCTGATTTTCCTTATACCGAAATAATAGATATAGAAACTTTACGTGACTGGTATAGCAATTGGTGTCATAGAATTTCTCCTAAGAGTCTTGCTGTTTTAGGAGGCGAGCCGTTACTTAACAAGCAAGTTTTGGATATAGTAAGCATGACTAGAGACATGTGGGACAAACAAAATAATGAATATTTTGAACTTGTTACTAATGGATTTTTGCTACATAGATTCCCCGATTTGCCTAAAGTTTTAGCAGATACAGATTGTGTTTTAGCAATTTCTATTCATGATGATAGTGAAGAATATAATAAAAAAGTGAGAGAAATTAAAGATCTAGTAAACGAATGGGCAGAGAAATATAAAATAAAAATTAGATATTATGATGACAACGAACGAAAAGAAACTCTTTGGAAAAAGACATATATAGGAAAAGGTTTAGATATAAGACCCTTTAATGACAATGATATAGAATCTAGCTGGAAAAATTGTATAACAGGTCAAAAATGTTGGCAATTATGGAGAGGTAACATCTATAAATGTCCTTTAGTTGCTTACCTCCCAGAACATAAAGAAAAATTTGGGCTACACGAAGCTTGGGATAGGTATTTAGAAGAATATCATCCTCTAACCCCTACAGCGTCCGACGACGAAATAATTAATTTTTTTGAAAGAAAAGCAGAAACCTGTTGCGGAATGTGTCCTGCTACGGAACAGCAAAAATTTAACAAACCTGATCCTATTAAAAATCAAAAAATATTTAAGAGAGAAATAAATGAAAGAATTAAAATCCAAAATAAACGCAAATAAAATTCTACATATAGTTCTTAAATCGAAAGATATAAAGGATAGTAGATTAGATCTTATATCTCCCAATAATTTTTTACAGTCTGCTGCTTTAAAATTTGATAAGGGGAAAAAATTTGAAGCTCACAGACATCTTTGGAAAGAAAATAATATAGATAAATCAATTGCTCAAGAATCATGGGTAGTAATAAAAGGAAAAATAAAGGTATCATATTTTGATGAAGATGAAACTTTTCTTCAAGATGAAATATTAGAAACAGGCGATATTACAATTACTCTTGAAGGCGGTCATGCCTATGAAATTATAGAAGATGATACACTAGTTTACGAATTTAAAACAGGTCCTTACGAAGGCCAAACAAAAGACAAAGTATATTTCTAATGTATAAACTATGCGAATGGTCTTCTAAACTAGATCTTAGTAATTTTTACAAAGAAGCTGAATCAAGAGGCTTTGTAAATAATTCTAACCAAAAAATAATGATAGACTGTTTTAATAACGAAAGAGAAAAAAAGTTTTGGGTTTTATATAAAGATAGCGAAGCAATCGGATCAGTAGGCGCTCATAGTTTTGATGATATAATGGGAGAGGGCTCGTACAGATTACTAACAAGAGTGTGTGCATTTAAAGATAAATCGCCTATGAAAGGATTGCTTACTGTAAATAGAATGATAAGAGAACATCAACATTTTAGCGATCAATTTTTTTTACCTAAATGTATAGAGTGGGCAAATTCAGATAAGATTTATGCTACTTCGAATGAAAGTAAAGATGCAAGTCAAAGACTAGTTCACAAAATCTATTTTCCTACCTTAGAAAATATGGGGATAGTAAAAAAAATAAAAATGCTATATTATAGATACACACATCAAACAGTTTGGCAAATAGATCCTGATAAATTCTTAAAGAGTCTTAATCAACATTCTAGATGGTGCTAATTATTTTAAAATATTCATTAAAGGTTCCTTCAAAAGACTCATTCCTGTATAAATCTCTTTTTTGATAATCCTTAATAAAATTATACCATTGTTCTAAGTCACTATTCATAGCTAAATAACCATAAATTTTTTTAAATTCGTTATTATTTAAATCCTTTTTATTAACATTGTCTTTTAGATGCTTTTCTATTTTTTGTTTTATATTGTTTGGAATATTAGATATACTTAAATATTCCGGATCTGTAACCAAATTAAAGTAATATTTGACTCTATTACTTTTACAAAATTCTATAAATTCAGGAATGTAATACACATTATAGTTAGAAACAGAATAATCAAGGGTTACTATTACATTATCACTTTTAGATTGCCAATCTAAAACGTCTAACAGGTTTTTATAAAATACGTCCCATTTTGCCGGATGCCTGGTATAGTTAAATTTATTTTTTATGCCGTCTATGCTTAAATGTAAATCAACTGACTTAAAACGAGACAATTTGTGTTTTATTTTTTCATTCCAGATAGTTCCGTTACTATTAAACATCAAATCGATATTTTGCGAAACATTTTTTTCTAAGGCACTATCAATAATATTCCAGGTATCCTTTATTAAAAAAGGCTCTCCTCCGAAAAAAGAAAAAAAGTTAATTTCATTAATTAACTTGTTTCGGATATTTTCTATAAAACTTTTATTTGTTCTGTGTGTGTTTTGTTTAATAAATTCGCGTAGATTTATTTCGGTAGAATTATCTAGGTCGAATGACTCTTTAATCCATGTAGAACTATCATCTACTCTACAAATTCTACATTTAAGATTGCACTGATTACCTAATCCAATATCTACATATTTTAATTCTTTTGAATATGCTTGATTTGTAAATTTTTTTATCTGTTTTTGTCTATAACTTTCTAGTCCGAGCGATTCTTCTTTCCAACATCTAGAACAATTATCATCTTTTATTCCGTTATTGAGATTATGTCTTATCTTTTGAAAAAAATCACTGTTAAAAGCTTCTTCTAAAGTAGAATTATTTCTATGTAAATTTTTTCCATCCACCTTGGCTATATTAGACGCAGCACAACAGGTTTTATACTCTCCTGTAGTTTTGCACATTATACCATTAAATGCTAAAGGACACCATAAGTTTTTCATAATAATAAAAAAATAATTTATTTTAGATACATATATTTATAGGTTCTAATTACATAAGATTATATACTGACTTAATCTATTTTTTAAAAAGACTTCTTTTTATGTTTGAATTTAAAGACTTGCAAGATATTCATTTAGAAATAACAAGTAAGTGCCAGGCTTCTTGCCCTATGTGTATTAGGAATTATCATGGCGGAGTTAAGAATCCTTTACTGAAACTAACAGACTGGACTCTTAATGATTTTAAAAAAATAATGGATAACGAAACACTTAAACAAATAAATGGTTTTTATTTTTGTGGTAATTTTGGTGATCCTATTATCAATGATAATCTAATAGAAATGATAAAATATTCTGTAGATGTTAATTCTAAATTGAACATAAGAATTCACACTAACGGATCAGCAAGAACAAAAAAATGGTGGGGAGAACTAGCTCTTGCATTACCGCAAACACATAAAGTTATATTTGCTATAGATGGTCTAGAAGATACTCATAGTTTATATAGAATAGGAACTTCTTTTGAAAAGATCATAGAAAACGCAAAAGCATTTATAGAAGCAGGGGGAATTGCCGAATGGTGCTTTATAAAATTTAAATATAACGAGCATCAAGTTGATGAAGCCAAAACTAGAGCAAGCAAACTAGGATTTAATTTATTCACAGAAAAAAACTCTTCAAGATTTATTGGCGAACCTGAATTTGATGTCTACGATAAAAACGGTAACACATTGTATAGTTTACAACAACCTTCTAACTCAAACACAGATTTTATTCCGAAAGAGGTAGTAGATAATTATAAAAGTTATTTTCAAAATGCCGAAATAGATTGCTATGTAAAGAAAACTAGGGAAATATATATAGATGCACAAAAGAATGTTTTTCCTTGTTGTTTCTTAGCAAGTGCTCCATATGTCTATTCACCTAAAGACGATATTGTTAGAGAATATAGGAAAGATGTTTTAAGACAATATAAGGATTTAAGAAAAACTCTAGGAAATACAAACGCTGTACAAAGAACGTTAAAATCAATAATAAATTCTAACGAGTGGCAAACAGCTTGGGAAAGTTACTGGGGAGAAAAAAAACTACTCACATGTGCTCGAACTTGCGGAAAAAATAATAATTTATCTAAACCTAAAGATCAATTTGCTCAAACTATTGGATTTTCGAATGAATGATTTAAAAAATACTAGCTTATTAGCTTTGCAACAAAAAATTGAACAAGCATCTAATTCTCCAACATTTTGTGTTTTGCCATGGATACATTTTGCTACAAGACCTAATGGAGATATGCGACTTTGTTGCTCGGCAAATGCCAGTGGAGCAGGAAAAGACCACGAAGTTGGATTAGTAAAAAACGGAGACGGAAGTTCTGCAAATTTTGGAAAAACAACTCCTATGCATGCATGGAATAACAATTATATGAAAAACGTCAGAAAAACCATGTTAAAAGGAGAAAAGCCAGCAAGTTGCACAAAATGTTTTCAAGAAGAATCCAAAGGAGTAGTATCAAAAAGAGTTTGGGAAACAATAACTTGGCATTACGATGATGTTGATATTCCTGAGCTAATTAGGCAAACAGAAGAAGATGGTACAGTTCCTGAAAAATTAAAATATCTCGATTTAAGATTAGGTCACACCTGCAACATAAAATGTGTAATGTGTTCCCCTCACGACTCGTCTAGGTGGCTACAAGATTATTCAAAATTAATAAACAAACTAAAAGATTCAAATGTAAAAAGTCAAATGCAGTTTGACGCTGCCTCCTTTGATAATAAATGGCACGAAAAATCTTCTTTTTGGGAAGAAATGAACGCACAAATTCCTAATTTGAAACAAGTATATTTTGCTGGCGGCGAGCCCTTAATGATAAAGGAACATAAGCAGTTTATTGAAGAAATTCTTCGACAAGGCTATCAAGATCAAATTCTCTTAAGATATAATTCTAATGGCTTATTAGTAGACGAAGATTTAATCGACATGTGGTCGCGTTTTAAGAAAGTAAAATTTGCTATATCCATGGATGCTTGCTATGAGAGAGATGAGTATATCCGTTATCCTACAGATTGGAAAACGGTAGAAAAGAATTTGCATATGTTAGATAATACTCCGGATAATATTACAACCAGCCTTGCTACTGCTATACAAATTTTAAACGTAAAGCACCTGCCAGATTTTATGAAGTGGAAGGTAGAATCTGGGTTTAAAAAACTAAATGTCGCACAAGTACCCGGCGGCGTGCAAATGGGGGGCGGTTTAGTTAACATGCATCTATTATACATACCTACATTTTTAAGTATTCAGTGTCTTCCTAAAGAAGACAAGCAAGAAGTAAGAGAAAGATACAGAGAATTTAAAGACTGGCTTTGCCATAATTACAGACAGGATGATGATTTTTGGAAACACAATCCCTATGGATGGAGACGCTGGGAAGCCGTAATGAATCACATGGATGCTGAAGACAAATCAAACGAATTACCGGGCTTTAAAGAATACATCACCGAGTTAGATTTAATTAGAGGCGTTTCGGCAAAAGAGATATTTCCTGAACTAGCACATTTGTTATGAAAACACTCGAACCAGCTGAAAAACAGTTTTTTCATGTAGAATGGGAAAGCACTTTGAAATGCAATTTAGATTGTTCATATTGCGGTGATGGCCATGATAACACCCAACCGCATCCTTCTTTACATGAGTGTCTTCAAACCGTTGATTTTATTTTTCAATACGTAAGCCTGTACTTGTATACTTACCCTGATAATAGTAACCAAGTAATGAAACACGTCAATCTTAATGTTTACGGCGGAGAGAGCCTATTTCATCCAGATATAGTAGATATCCTAGGTTATATTAAGGATAAAAGAAAAAAATATGATTTTTCAGTAGCAATAAGCACAATAACCAATGCAGTAGTAGGAAAAAACCATTGGAAAAAAATTATATCTAATCTAGATCATATAACAGTAAGTTATCACGCCGAATCTACGCCTAAACAAAAAACATTAGTTAAAAACAATATCTTGTTCCTTAAAAAACGTAATAAAAATTTCCAAGTGAGCTGTATGATGCACCCTCATTACTGGGAAGATTGCGTAAGTATGGTCAAATGGTGCAGGGAGCGTAAAATAAAAGTAATTCCTAGACAAATTGATTCTAAATGGAGTGATTTTAGATTTAATTACACAGAAGAACAAAAAAATTGGTTATATGGAACATGCGATAACTGTCCAAAAACAAAAATTCTAGATAAGTTTTCTTATTTTGTGAAAAACGGAATAGATCTCAGTAGTAAAGTTAGAGAATGTTGTGGACGTGTTCCCTTTTACATAGATGAAAATTATGATTCTACTAAAACTTTAGTCGAAAATAAATTTAAAGGATGGAATTGCAGCGTTAACAGATTTTTCTTATACATTAGGCAGAACACTGGACAGGTTTTTACAAATAAAGATTGCAGACAAAATTTACGCAGCAAAGTAGCACCATTAGGTTTTTTAACAGATACAGAAGAAATACTTAAAAAGGCAAGACACGCAATAAAAAATAAACAAGATTTTATCGTATGCCAAAAAAACAGTTGCTGGTGTGGAATGTGTACTCCTAAGTCAAAAGATGAGGATGTTTTCAAAAAAATAATGGAAAAATATAGAAATGATTAAATCTATAAAAAATAATTTTTCAGACAAACGCATAAGAATAGAATACATGTTAGGAAATCTATGCAATCATAAATGTTCGTATTGTTTCCCAGGCAGCAATGAAGGGGATTATCCTTGGCCCGACAAAGAAATAGTTAAACGGAATTTAGGACATCTTTTGTCTAAGTATCGAGAAAATGGAAGAACACGGCCTATACTTTACCTTATAGGAGGTGAGCCTACTTTATGGAGAGATCTTCCTGAAGTTTGCGACTTTTTTAGAAAAAAATTTAATTGTGAAATACGCATATCAACAAATGGATCAAAAAGTCGTAGATGGTGGAAAGAATATTGTAGATATTTTGATCAAATTGAAATTAGTATACATCATGAATTTGCTAACATTGAACATTTAAAAAAAGTAGGTGATATTCTATATGAACATGATGTATTTTTTGTTACGAATGTGTTAATGGATCATAGAAGTTTTGACAAATGTAAACAAATAATTGAAGATTTAAAAACTTCTAAGTACGATTGGCCTATTTTAGCAAAAGTAGTCCATTTTAACGGAAAAACTTTTTATAACGATGATCAAAAGGTCTACCTAGAGGAAAGAATAAGAAGATATCCTAACGAAGAATGGTATAATAAAGTAGGCCCAGTTGAGATTACTAAGCTCTTTATAACTTTAGAGGACGACACAGTAAAAGAATCTGAAGGAGATCAGTGGATTTCTATTAATAATCTAAATTATTTTAAAGGATTTAAATGTAATATAGGGTTAGAGCAAGTTAAAATTTTCCAAAACGGCGAAATTACAGCAAATTGTAGAGATAAAATTTTTGGATATCCTGCACCATTTAATCTTTACGATGAAAATTTTAAAGATAATTTTAATCCAAAATTTAAGCCTATAACTTGTACAAAAGATATTTGTAGCTGTAAGTCAGAAATTGCTGTCACTAAATGGAAGATTTAAGTTTATGAAAAATATTTTTATCTTCGGCTTTTGGAACACACATTCCGCAACCGCATCTAATATTAGGACAAGATATAATTTTATCTTTTTTTATATTTTCTTTTACATCATTTAACATTTTTTGTGTCTTTGATAGAGATCCTATAGAACCTCTTTCACCGTCAAACTTTGCTTGACAGGTCTGATGATGATATACTGAACCAGTGTGTTGTTCAATGTGTAAAAAATACCAATTAACCGAGCAATACCAATCTTTAAAATGTGTATCAACAATAGATACAGGCTGCCATACATCGTCCACTAACCCTTCAATACACCTTCCGCCGCAGCAACCTCTTCCAAATTCGTCTCCTGACGAACATTCGATATTTTTTTCTAACCCTGTTTCTCGAAAAAACCAATCCGTTTGTTCTTCGGTATAGTCATGGGCAGTTTTCCTAAACACGCCATCTTCGTCAACAAACCACCCTTTCCTACTCTCATTACCGTCGCCGATCGGACGAGGATTGACCTTAATACCATTCTTTTTTAAGTGTTCATATACTTCGACACATTCGTTAAAATAATCAGCATGAAGCATGACATTGACCTGTAACCATATATCAGTATCTTTCAATGCTAAAATATTGTCGATAACTAATTCTTTTAATTTATTGTTTGATTCAGCATGATAACTTACTGTAACGCCAGAAAAGTGTTCTTTAATTTTTTCAGTGTATTTTTTATTCCAAGCACCGTTCGTTGTAAGGCTTAATCTAAAATTATTATGGTCTTGTTTTATTTTGTCTGCCAGTTCCCAGAAATGAGGATTTAATGTAGGCTCGCCACCGGTAAAATTAATATTGGTATGATCAGCAGGATTGATTTTGTATCTATCATATATGTTGACATATTCTCGTATAAAATTAAAAGTATCGAGATATTCTTCTAGAGAATGGAAAGAACTATGATTATCATGACGTGATGCCTCGCAATATGTACAATCATAGTTACATTTTTTACCTGTGTCCCATGTAATCATCATAGGCTCTATGTTTTTAGAATTTATAGCAACAGGATTAATCATATATAGAAGTATTTAAATAATCAAAGTTAAATAGTATTAATGTTTGGTTTCAATAACTTAAAAAGTATAGAAGTAGAAATAACAAATCGATGCCAGGCGAAATGTCCTATGTGTAGCAGAAATTATCATAGCGGTATTCCTAACAATCTTTTCAAAAACGTAGAATGGAATCTAGATGATTTCAAAAAGATTCTATCTGAAGAAGTATTGATGCAGATTAAACATCTTAATTTTTGTGGCGGTCTAGGCGATCCGTTAATGGTAAAAGATTTTTTAGATATAATATCCTATGTCAAAAAAATTAATCCTATGATAAAAGTAGATATCCATACTAATGCAAGTCTACGAACAACCACGTTTTGGAAAAATTTACCCAAACGCTTGCCAAAAAATCACACTGTATATTTTGGAATTGACGGTTTCTCAGATACCCATAGTCTATACCGAATAGGTACAAATTGGAATAAAATAATCGATAATGCAAAGACATTTATAAAAGCAGGCGGAAATGCAGAGGCTCATTTTATTCAATTTAAACATAATCAACATCAATACAAAGACCTAGAAAAATTTCTACTAGACATAGGGTTTAATTCTGTTGATAAAATAGTTACAGAAAGATTTAAAACATCGAGTCAGTTTTCAGTATTAGGTAAAGACGGCTCAACATTATATAATCTTGAATCCTGTATTGAAAATGTAGATATTGGATCCGAAGCAGAATTCGAAAACCTTTTACAAGACGTCGAAACTTTAGAAAAAAATATGACAAATTGTTGCGAATCATTAACAAACAACAGCATTTATATAGATGCTTACAAGTGTATATTTCCTTGTTGCTACATTGCCACCAACAGATATCAAATGCCTATAATAGGTGAGCATGCGCTTAACAAAAGGTTGCCTAGAATTAAAAAGGAGATTGCCGCTGTAATAAAGGACTTAGAAAAAGAAAATCTTTTTAGTTTAGATATTGTATCTATAAAAAGTATATTAAACAACCCAGAATATTTAAAAATATGGCATCGTTATTGGATCAAACAAAAACTTTTATTATGTAATTTACTTTGTGGATTAGATTAGTTTTATTTTAGTGATAGGAATATCAGCTGCACATGTACACCAATTACGAGTACAAGTGATCGAATCACTGGGATTCTCAAAATTGCCTTCGTATATATTCCCTAAACTGCCTCCTACTCTACAGGTTGCTCTATAAACCTCACCGTCCCAATTAATCATCAGACTTTCTAACCCAATATTACATTTCCAACCTTGAAATTGATTATCGTGTTTCTTTATTATGTCGTTAGCATGTATGGAATATTCTCCATCTACTTCGCAATTAGGTAAAGCAGTTGCTTCGTTTTCTAAGATCCAGTCTAGATCTCTTTGGTCGTAGCGCATATCATCAAACCAATCATGCGATTCTGTCCAACGAATGCGGCGTATAACATGCTTTATTTTGTGATTTTGTAGATGCATAGCGGCAAACCTAACATTTTCCATATGCTCGTGATGTGCCATGACATTTACCTGTATTGGAATATCTACTAATTCATGTGTTTCTACGATGTTTATCAAATGTCGTTCCCAGTCGGCAGTTTCAAAGTGTAGAGAAAACACAATATGATCTAGAGGTTGGCTGGCATACCATTCCGCTTTACGTGTTCCATTTGTGGTTACATTAATCCACGAAGCATGCTGTCTTGTGTAATCAAACAGGTCTGATATTTTTGGATGCACACAGGGCTCGCCCCCAGTAAAACTTATTCTCAAAGGCTTGTCAATCTGAGAAAGTTTATCTACTGTGGATTTCAGAATATCTATAGCAGTATGAGGAGAATGGTTATCATGTATTTCCGCAGGACAATAGGCACAATCGAGATTACACCTCTTGCCCAGGTTCCATTCTATTTTTAAAGAATCTTGATGGGGCCACCTACTTGTAATTTTTTTCATAAGTTATTTTGGCTTAATGCCCATTTTCTTTCTTGACACCAGAAACATTTGCCACAAGTTGGTACATAGTCGAACTGATTGTATGTATAAAAATTTAATTCACCAAATATTTCTGGAGCAGAATTTTTATCTCCTTCACAACTTCTAGTGGCATTTAATAAGTCTAATATATCTAGATCCTTATATTGTTTTATAACCCAATCCTTGCTTGTGTTACAAAAAGGATGAGCTAGAATTATACCATTGAAAATTTCTATAGGATTTTTTACATTATCTAAGTCTTTGCTGTTTCTATCGTCTGGGGTTCCGGAAAAATCTTGATCAGGATTTTTTGTTAGTGCTGCGAACCAAGCACTTATATTTTCTCTTTTACAGATATAAGTAGCATAAGAAAAAGTACAGATCGAATCCCCGCCTTTTTGCTCCCCAGTAAAATGAGGTATTATTTTTCCGATGTTAGCTGTTTCTAGCTCTGGCGGTATAAAATTTTCATGTCTATGATATGTCAACGAAGGAAAAAGTGTTTTAATGTAATTATATACGTTTATACTATCATATCTTTGCCACGGTCGTGTTTCCCACATACGTATATTAGATATAAAATGTATTTCGATATCTAAATTATTTTTCCAAATATAATAACTTAACAAATAGGCAAGAAGAGCGCTATCAGCACCACCACTAACACTAATGGCAACACGTTTCCATTTATTATCTAAAGGGAAAAAAATTGTATCGTGTTCTACTAAATTTGTGTAGGCGTACTCTGGTTGTATTTTGCTTTTATAATTCATAATTACAAAAAATCTTTGAAATCTGGTATTACTTTTTCTAAAGGTCCTTGACTTCTAGTTACGTCCAGTTTGCGGTTAAACTCTACGCAATCTTGCCAATGTTCGCTTAAGTCTTCGGCTTGTAAAAAGTTAATATTGTCTTGAATTTGTTGTAGAGTTACCTCTCGAATAACGGAACTATTCTTAACAATTTCGTAGTCTTCTACTATATGCTTCATTAATTCAAGTTTTTCTATAACCTTGAGTTTTAATTTCCTAGGTAAAACCTGTGCTGACAATGCTCTAGGATAGTTTACTCTATGACTGTAGAAAATAATACCCATCTCTTTAAGAAAATATTCAATTACTTTGTCTATCTGCATTATGTTGTTAGATTGAACTGTAAATGCACCTACTATTCTAGATATATTAGGAATTGCCTTCATTTTTCTAATATTTTCTTCTACAAGCGCGAACTCTCCGTTGCCCCTTATATATTCATATACATCATGTATGCCGTCGATACTTACATTAACAGCGACAGACTTGAAATGCGGCCAATAGTCAAATATAGTCTTGCCTTTCGATATGCCTAGTTTAGTACCGTTTGTAGCATATTTAATTTCAATGTTGTCAGCGTAGGGTTTGAGCATGTCTAGAATTTTGTAATGGTTAGGATCCATTAAAGGCTCGCCTCCTGCAAACTCTACTCTTCTAAAATGCGGCAGCAATTTTTCAAAATCACTCCACCAATGAGCAGTATCGTCAAATGGTCCGATATATTGACCAGGTCTTGATGTAAGTTTTTTAACTGTTGGCACAAGATAGTTGTTTTCCTTCTCGTAAAACGGTTCAACTTCTTTCCAGTCAGTCCACGAAGTAGAATCAAGAGGATTACACATGCGACATTTTAGGTTACAGAGATTGTTGATCTTGATCTCCATAGTAGGAAATTCAAATGGCATTGAATAATCGTCTTCTAGCTTGTCTAAAGCATCAGGGTAAAGGTTAACTCTAGCCTCGGGTATAATTCCGCGTATGTGACGCTGTCTTAAGCTCTCTACGCCTTGATCTTCTAGGTCGAAACACGGGATACAGACATCAGGTCTCTCACCGCTTAGAACCTGTCTACGAACTTCTTTCATTTTGTCAGAGTTCCAAACTTCTTCGAGACTTTGTTGCTGTATCCACCCCACAGGCTGGCTTCTACAGCAGATTTTAATAGCACCGTCTTCTCTAGTAGCCAAGCCAGTAAATGGATGCACACAGAAGGTGCAGGAATTATTTTTCATGTCAGATATTTACACCTCTGCACAGCGAGTGCTATAAATATTGAATATGCGCTTTAAATATTACTATAACTTCACTCCGGAGCACGGCAAAGTTAGGAATAATCTAGTCTATACTAGTTTAATATCTCAAGACCAAAAAACCTTTGTGAAATGGTTTCATAATGATACAGAATATCATCAAGGAAAAAACGAGGTTGTTGACATATCTTTAATGAACGACAAATGGAATCGCGAAGTAAAGTTTTTGACAAAAATGACAAATCGTTTTCCTAATCTAGTTCCTGAAGTTTTAGATATAGACGACAAGAATAAAAAAATATATCTTCGTATTGACGGAGTAGATTTTTGGCAAAAACATTACGATCTCAATGTAAATTATGACAAAGTAATTAGCGATTGGCGCGAACAAACACTACGCATACTAGAAGCCCATAAAAATTTAGGATTTTATAAAATAAGTCTTCATCCTAGCAGTTATTTTTTAGTCGACGGATGTTTAAAAAGTATCAATTATTTTTTTTGTTATGATGTTGACGAATCGAAAGTAAAGTTTGAAGACTTTAGGACGCATATCAGTAAGAATAGACAGGAAAAGTTAGAAAAACAATTTATAAATGAGAAAATTTGGTGGGATACAGAAATTTCTTTAAATAAATTACAGATAATGGCTCTAGATAGTTTTAAGTCAAATTATCCCGATGATTTCATAGAAGAAGCGAAAAAGATTTATGCTTAAAAAAACAGAATATAAGTTTGATCTCGAACCTCTTAAAAAACTTTTAGAAAGTGTTAAATGGGACGATAGAAATAGATGTAATCTAAATCAGGCAACAGGCCACTGGCTTTATGATCCTTATGTAATCTGTGAGGAATGGAAAGATACTGCTTTTGATAGTCTGTTACACAGTATTCCTTATCCTATAGGCGAAGCCAGACTGATGAAACTGGATTCACAAAAATGTTATAGGGCGCACAGTGACGCTGATGATAGATTACACATTAATATTACGACTAATGAGTACTCTTACCTTATCAACCTTGAAGAAAATATAATGCATAATTTATATGATGACGGTTTTTTATACTACATGGACGGATCAAAAATGCATACTGCTGTAAATTTTGGTCCTACACCTAGAATACAGCTAGTAATAAGGCTAAGACTAGATAGAAATGAAAACAAGAATTATGATAAAGTTGACTTAAAATTTATCGATCCTCCCTACAATTTAAGATATCTTATAGATAGGAAAATATCACCGTTAATAAATCAGTATTGCAAATCGGGAGAGATTGGTTTTTTTGATTTAGTAGATAGCGATACATTATATTTTGAGATAAGTGCAGATGCCATCGAAAGAATAAAAAAAATGGCTGAATTATTAAATTTAAAAGTAAAAATAGAAAGGAAAAAATATGATTAGAGGAATAGGAGGAAAACCGTATATCGATCTCGATCCCTATCTAGACATAGAGAGATTCAAATCTCTCTATTATGAGATGTGTTATGGAATCACTAAATCTCACAAAAAAGAAGGCAACATTGTAAAGCCCGGAGGAATAAACAATTATAAACCTCTACCTAAACCTCTTTATATGGCAATAGAAGAATACGATGCGTTAGATGACAGTCATCCTGCGAAAAAATACGGAAAAGAAATAGGCGAATTGTCTAATAGAGATGAATTTGTTAGATACTTAAAATTAGCATTTGGAGCATATGATCCTTATAAATTTGTTTTTATAAAATCTGAAGCCGGAGGATGGGAAAGTAGATTTGACGAAAAGCCTTGGACACAAGATGCAGAATATTTTCCTGGGCTTGTAAAGTGGTTGAAAAATCTTGCAGACCCTGATGGTTCTAATGTATTCGAGTATCTAGGAAGAATAATTTTTATGATGTCAGAACATGACGTAAAACATCCTCTACACAGAGATATCATTCCTCCGGAGACAGATTATACCGATCATAGGCACGAGTACATTCATATAAGACCTAACAAAACTAAAGGTTTTTATATTTGTAATGGCCCTGACGATAAAAAAGAAAACTTTTATTTTGTAGAATCTCATGCATGTTTCTTTAATGATCAAGATTGGCATGGCGGGTATCATTCAGAAAAGCAAGGATTTTCTTTAAGAATTGATGGAAAATTTACAGAAGATTTTCGAAAAAGGATAGGAATAGACCACTTAGAGTACTATTAAATTCCTATTACCTGAATAGTATATTTTGGATTAGGACCTAGATTTCCTCCTCCATGTGGCTCCCAAAAATTAAAAGAGAATACATCTCCTTTGATACCCGATGATATAATGTCTTTGCCATACCATAAATGATGCCACGGTTGTATGTCTTCTGAGAGCACAGCTAATCTTTTGATATTAGGAATATCTTTTTTATCTATATTAAATTGTGTTAGGAATGATTCTATGGTGTCTAAATGTTGCGGTATGCAGCATCCTGAAGGGATTTGTGATATCCAAATTTTGTAAGTATTAAAGATTTCATCTAGTTCTTTGTAAAAAAGACTCCAATCTGTATTAATATCTTTTTCTTCTATGATTCTCCATTTTATATTTTCTTTTGTTTCAAATTTATTAAAATACCCTATTGAAGATAGAACTTCGTTATCGTCTTCGTTTAAAAGTTGTGAAATTTCTTGATATGTTCGTGCAGTAGTTTGACTCCAATCAAACTCGACTAATTTATCCTGAAGATCTTTTGGCAATGCGAAATTCCAATTCCCTATTTTTTTTATATTTCCTATTCCACATTGATTATAATATTTAAATACAATGTCTTCTATGATACTATCAATGTGCATTTTTTCTTCCTTACTTTAGTCAAAACTAATTTTCATCGTAAATTGCAGTATAAATATTTTTATGATTAGTAAAATCGGTAATGAACATTATTATTCTCTTGACAAGTATTTAGATCTATCACATTTTTTGTCTTTAAGAAATGATTTGAACTTTTTAGTATCTAAGGAATGGAAAAATTTTAGATCAGGAATATGGAATGCTGCTGGCCATTCACCTACTATAATTGATAATTGTCCTAATATATTTAGAGAAAAGGACTTTTTATATTTTTGCTATCACCGTGCAAACAAAGATAGAAAACATAATAAAGAATTAGATTGTCAACTAGATTTTTTTGAAAAACATCAAGACAAAGAAGGTCTAAGTAAATTTTTAAAACTTTCGTATAATGCATTTGATCCATATTACATATTAAATTTATCAGAGTTCGACGAGGAACTTAAAAAATATAAACTTTTTGATAATATTGTAAAAGAACATACTAAGATACAAGAATTTATTCTATCGTTACCGTTTCAAACCTTAGGTAGAATAACAGTTTTCTATAACGAACATTATGTTCCTTTAGGGCATCATAGAGACTATAATTACTGGCCATTTGAAGAGGGCGATATTCCTCAACCGCAACCTCATAGAAATGAATTTATTTGGTTAAGATTTGACCTTAATAGAGAATTTTATCTCTATGATATAGATGAATATAGCGGAGAAGTAACAGACTCTGTCAAAATTTTAGGTCATAGCGCCTTTTTTAATGATGTAAACTGGCACGGAAATATATCTTCATATAGTAATTCTACAGTAACTATTAAAATTTGTGGAGAATTCACTGACAAATTAAGAAAAGATCTTGGAATAGACTCTTTATCTTACTATTAGGGTGCAGAGGCTAACTCTACCCAAGATCCGTCTAATCTCACAACCATAGATTGTTTGCCATTAGCTAAAGGATCCCAATTTATACCGTCTGCCAAAGAAACAATACCGTCGGGTATAGTTGAATCATCAGCATTATAAGGTTCTTCTTGTTGGGGCTCTAAGAGAGCAAATCCGTTGACATGTAGTGTAGCTTGCGCATCTTCGGTATTAACTCCTAACCTACCAAAACTATCAAAAGTAAGATGTCTAGCTACATCATTAGATGTTTCTGCTATAAAGTCTTCTGGTATAGCTTCGTCTGGATACACAATTACAAAGAATTTAGTTGCCGAATAATCTGTATTTTTTATAAAGCTATTATTGTCTATTTGAGAACCGATAGCAGTTGCTCCGTATCTTCTTTCAGAATCTTCGCCGGTAAAAAATAAAGAAGATAGAACCTCTCCGCCATTAAAATCATCTGAAACCGGCCTCGACCTAATCTCAAAACCAGTAAATGTATCGGCTTGAGCAACTATTGCATCTCCTAGGCCAAATTCGGGGTCAGGAGAAGCCCCTGTGGTAAAAAATGTATATAAATTACTGTCGGAATCGAATGTTAAACCTTGGTTAGGTGTGCTTATAACATTATTTTCTAGTGTTATACTACCTGTAGAAATTGTGTTTGTAATACCATCAATGATGGTAGTCGAATCGTTAGAAAAGACCGAACCAATAAGATCTGCTTGTATGGTTGCTGCTTCGATATTTTGCACTGTTAATAAATCTAGCGATGCATCATAAACTACAGTGCTATCTTGGGCAAGTAATTTTTCTGTAGTTAAAGTATTAGTTTGAATTTCTCCGTTAACGACCACTCCTTCAAAGAATCCTTGCCGCCATGATGCGCCAATATTACCTAGATCATATTTTCCGTCTAGTGTCGGAATAAGAGATGTGTTAATTTGACCATTTATACTAATAGTGTCGCTGTCTTGATCGCCTAAATTAATATTACCAGTAGCAATTACAGTTCCGTCTATAGTTATATTACCTACGCCTGTAATATTATTACCTGCTAGATCAAGGTCTGAAGAAAGGGTAGGATTATCATCGTCAATTAATTGTCCGCTAGTAAGTCTTGGTACAACTGTGTTAGTAGACGGGTCTAAGAATCCTACATACAGGTTACCATTATCTGTTGTATATAACAGTTCACCTTCGACAGGCGTTGGAAGATCAGTGCTTAATCCTCTTCTGATTCTGAGCGACATTCAAATACTCCTAAATTCCGTGTTAAAGTATTTATCCAACTATCGTCGCTTTTTCATAAACAGATGAGTACGCTTAGAGATGTCTTCTTTGACCTTTTCTGTATTGAGACGGAAGTCAATATGTACTATCGAATCCTCATAGGTTTCAAAGAGGTCTGCAATTGAAGCCTCAAGATCGTATAGACCTTCTTCTTTGGTAAGGTCTATGTCCCAGGTTATGCCATCTTCGAAAGATATTCGCACAGAATGAAGATAATCTACTGGGACTACTTCTACTTCTACATCTTCAAAAACCTCTGGCCAGTATTCGATGACTTCGGGCGGAAGTTTTTTACTGGCCACTTGCTGTTTTGGTCTTTTTCTTTGTAGGAGAAAGTTCTTCTGCTTGCTCTCTAAGAGCTTTTGCTTCTTTGTAAAGGCGATCTGCGTCACTGCGATACTTTGCTGCAATCTCTTCGTCTGATAAGGCACCTTGTGTGCTTACAGACTCGGCTTGTGGTGCATCGTAATCCACAGTGTCTAGTCTAGTTTCTCTCTGATTGTCAACAGGCTGATCACCGCCACTGATAGCAAGATCCTCTACAGACACACCTTTCTGCTCCGCAATCTGTTGATTAAGTTCGTTAAGCGGAATAGCAGTGTTGCGATCAGGCACCATTTCAACTTCGTTAGTAGCAACCTTCATCATTCTACCAGTGGTATGAAAACCTGCGAGCATGTTTCTACCATCGGGCAACTGTGTGCGAGCCATTGCTTCTGCAAATTCTGTAGCGTTCTGTCCTGTGTGGCTTTCTACACACTTCATAAGAGCATCGTGCTCGTCCGCCATTAGATTTTCAGTAGTAACTACGATACAGCTTTCGGCATCACCAGGTACTGTGCGATAAGCAATTACGACCTTTCTCTGATTGTTCTTGATTCTACCTACGTGCTTAAGAGCCATTAGGATTCTCCTTGTGCCTCCTGCTGCTGTGATACAGCGGCGAGGAATGTTTCTAGTTTTGTGTATGTTTGCCCCACAGTCATCATTTCGTTAGGCTTAAACGCGCCTCGCTGACTTGCGACATCAATAATCTGCTTAATAGCGCTAAGATCCTGTACTGTAAGTTCAGCGCCGGACTCCTGTGGTGCTTCTGAAGCAGCAGTTTCTTCAACCTGATTGGTTTCTTCTTTCGCCATCGTTTCCTCCTATAATGTGCGTGTTTTATTTACTAATACTTTAGATAAGGGCAACCCAAAGTGA
>Ga0209937_1000062_pt1 | contig 37347 bp, 69 predicted proteins | sample SalPon1_B_H2O_MG_FD_185699 | JGI IMG/M metagenome (GOLD analysis project Ga0209937, IMG submission 185699) | Salt pond water microbial communities from South San Francisco under conditions of wetland restoration - Salt Pond MetaG R1_B_H2O_MG... | ecosystem: Environmental > Aquatic > Non-marine... | reverse complement strand
GCAAGAGCCCAAACATCCAGCTGATATACGAGGTGAGCACGGCAGAGTGTTTGGAGGCAACTGATGGCAGCTAACGGTATATCAACATTATCAACTAAAGAATTAAGACAGAAAGCCAAGCTAGAACTTGCGGCTGCTAAACGACTCACAGACGGAAACTCTAGAGCAGACTATGATATTACACAGTTACCTACACAGTATGATGACAATGCAGTAGTCGACAACGCAAACACAGGCGGGCTTGCAGCAGGTCGACCTTGGACAGATACTCCAGCTGTGTCATATCGTGTAGTACCTAGAAAGTTTTCAGTTGACGAAGGACTTGGAAACGGCACAGTGTTTGACATCTATACCACAGGCGTACCCAACGGCGACATCTATTTCACAGTCACAGGAACAGTCACCGGCGCAGACTTTGATGGCGGTGTTTTACCGTCAGGCAGTACTGCTATTAATGATGGTGTGAGCGCAGTGTCTTTTGGACTAGTTGAAGACAGCGCAACCGAAGGCACAGAATATTATGCTCTAGAATTACGCACAGGATCAACCAGCGGCCCTGTAGTTGCTACCAGTGCTTTTGTCACAGTCAACGACACAAGCACTTAACACAAGGTATAGATTTTAATGCCAAACATCAATCCCAACAGCACCAACTACGTTCATAGTCACGAGCCCAATACTAATGATCTTACTATGGCAATGACCTATAACGATGCGGGCGAACCCTGCCTCAGAGTAATAACCTACACAGATAATGGAGAAGCAGTGACTTATACAGGCGACGGAGAAACCATACAGATAGACAGCGAGAATGTTATCTCCGTTATAAACGGAGTGTTTACCACAGACACTGCCACCGTTACCAACACTATGCTGGCAGGCGGTATCGCTAACGACAAATTGGCAAACAGCAGTATCACAATAAATGGCAATAATGTAGCATTAGGAGAGAGCATCACAATCGATGATGCAGACACACTGGACGGCGAACAAGGCTCATACTATCTCGACTACAACAATTTTGTCAATACACCTTCCGACAGCGGCTACGGCGACGCGGATGTTGATGATTATCTCAAAAGCGGGACGATCACAGAAGTGCTGTTTGATACTACCCACATAGACACAGGCGATCCAGTAGGCACATTTTGTTGGAATGCGCTTGATGATACTTTCAATATTCAACACTCAGGAGGCGTGCGGCAACAAGTGGGCCAGGAACAGTATGCATATGCGCGAAACAACACCGGCACTGTTATTCCAAACGGTACAGTGGTTAGATTTGACGGTGCTGAAACTGTAAACGGAGAAGCAAGACTTGAAGTTGCTCCTCTACTCGCTGACGGTGTTCAACCAGGTCTCTACACTGTAGGTGTTTCCACAGAAGAAATTGCCGACGGTTCTGACGGTAGAATCACCGTATACGGCAAAGTAAGAGAGATTGATACGACTGGGTCAGATGTAGGCGAGACATGGGCAGTTGGTGACATTCTATACGTATCACCGGATAATGCCGGTAACTTTACCAAGGTGAAACCCACTGCCCCGAATAACGTGACTCCAATTGCCGCGGTTCTTCGAGTTGATGCTACGGAAGGCGAACTGTTCGTTCGTCCTACAATAGAACAGAAAGAATCTTACGGAAGGTTTGCTCGCACTACAAACTTTACGTTTGATGCATCGGATACTGCGTATGCACTGGATTATGATACCACAGAAATCACAAACGGTGCTACATTGGGTGCAGACGATTCAATTATTACAGTGGATCAGTCTGGTTTCTATCAGGTAGACATTAACCTCCAAGCAGATGCAGGAGGCGGCGGCTTTTCGTCCGCTATACTGTATACCTGGCTTCGCATCAACGGAGTCAATCTTGACAACTCTACTCGTAGACAAGGGATACTGGGATCTGCACCAAGTTCTACATTTTCGTACACGCTTGGTATTTCACTTGCAGAAGGAGATGAGTTAGAGGTAATGGTAGCTTCATCGTCTACCAATCTTGTTCTTGATTCTGCATCCGCTACATCTTTCGCCCCGGCAACGGCAAGTGCCCTTGTATCGGTTACTCAGGTGCAATTATAAAGAAGCCCCCGCGAACGAGGGCTTTGTAATTTAGACTACCTTGGCAATCTACCTGACTTTAACTCACGGGTTGCGTAAGCCTGGTCTTTTTTATACTCTACTCGTGTCCAGATGCTGAGAGCAGAATCTTTCGGTCTTGTTGGACTGATTGACACCGCTTCCACTAGGACACGACCACTTGCGTCTACTGTGATCATATGTTTCTCCTTAATGTAAACGATGACTTTTAAGGCGGTCGCCCCTGTCTTTCCCAGGTGCCAGGTCCAGAACTAATCTTGCCAAACTATTTATATTATAAAATACTGCCGGTGTCAATCTCTTTTAAATATTTCTAGCAAGATTTCGAATGTATTCACTCATGTTGTGATCCGAAAAGTTATCAATCCTGCCTTGTTTTAGTCCTAACCAAATTCCGCGCCAGCGATCCTTAACACGTTGCCATCCGGTGTGTTTTCTAAGATTCCCGTAAGCATTGATGTAATGCTCCTTGCCGTGATGTCTATAACCCATAATCACGAGAGGCACTCTACACACGATATCGTTGTTATTGACATAGCGATGATGCATGCATCCTAGACTTCTAACATAACTGGGCCAGCCTACTCTGGGCGAGCCGTAAGTGTAAACTTCTTCCGGATCAGTCAGACTCCTGTCATGCAAACAGCGTGACGCCATGATAGTGGTCATTGCCGCTCCTAGACTGTGCCCTGCGAACCATAGTTTTTGTTTGCCTAGTGCCGCCACATCTTCTACGACCATTGGCCAAAGATCATCAACTTCCGATTTGAATCCTCTATGAACCCTACTAACGGTTTCTGCCACAGCAGGTATGGCGTTGAGATCTGCTCTAATATCATTAAAGCAGGTAGGCTCTGTACCTCGACATACGATCACACAGTCTGTTTTATTTTGAAAACGATATGCTTGCGCACCATCGCGATCATAGAACTCGGTTTGTGTAAAGCCCAGTGCTCGAGCATGTTTTTTTGCAGGTTTTAGGTTCATGTAGGCAATGGCCGACAATTCGGCAAACAACAGTGCTCGCTGTGGTTGTGTAAGTTTAAAAATGCCGTCTTTGACAGACAATGAATGTAGATTCATTTTGAGTTCGCTCCTTTGTCTAGTAATATTTATAGGCTTTTTCTAAATAAATAGCTTTACAACGCCACAAAGGAGCAAATCTTGCGACTGCAAAAACAAAACATAGTTTTATACAAAGAACCTTACCTAACAGAAACTGTTCATTCTGACATCCTCTACAACACTGAGTTTAGAGATTTTGACAAAGACGGTTATGAAATTGCAACTCCTATTGAACTGTTACACTATCAATCTAACAATGTAATCATAGGAGACATACAGTACCACAGTTCGTGCAGTCAAACTTGGTACAAGGATCTAGATCAGAGTGAAAGTGGGTTGATTTTAGATCACACACAGATATTACATCGTTGGGCATATGCAGGATCGGCTAGAGAAGCAGTTGAACAAGCGGCAAAAACACGTCCTGTGCTAAACAAACTATTGGGCATAAAGCCAAAATGGGGAATTGATTTTTCCATTGACTATGTCACAGCAGACTATTGTTTTGAAGTTTTTCATGCAGAACAGGATGCACTAAGCTATGAAGAAGCTGTAGAACTAAAATCTCGCGCAGAAGATTTGATAGATTCAGCAGACTGGGAAGGCAGAATACAAGAAATTATTGATAGAAAAGACGAATGGATCAATCTCTGCTCCGATGATCAAAGTGATTGGAAAGCACGTTTCTGGGGTTGGGAGCGAGCATTTAATTCAAAGAAGGTATACTTTTAATGACAAAAAATGAATATGATGTGAGGGTAATTAATGTAGTCGACGGGGATACTGTTGACGTGGACATCGATCTAGGATTTGGTGTAGAACTCAAAGACGAGCGTGTGAGGATTGTAGGTATCGACACAGAAGAAAGTCGCACGAGCGACAAGGTAGAAGACCTATTTGGCGAACTGGCCAAGTCTCGTGTAAAAGAACTAATGAAGAAAGGTGGTAAACTAATAACCACAGAAGACAAAGCAGGCGAAGACATGAAAGGCAAGTTTGGTCGTATCCTAGGGGACTTTCGTTTGCCTAATGGCAAGACACTTACAGAAACACTAATAGAAGAGCATCATGCTGTTCCCTATTACGGGCAGAGCAAGCATGACATTCTAGCAGAACATCTCGCAAACAGAGAAATTCTGCTAGAACAAGGTATCATCAGTCGCGAAGACTATGACGCGGCTGTTAAATTAATGGAAGACAAACAATGAAATGGTTTATTTTGGTTATGCTGCTTCAGCCTGTGGACGGCAATGATGCATACGTTTTTTCAAAGCCTGCCTTTGAATCAAATCAAGCATGTGTAGAATATGTAAAAACAAATGCTCCACAATTAAATGCCTTTATGAGACAAGATATCGGGCAGGCACCGGTAGATTCAGTGTATTGCGCACGTGAAGACAGCCTGCGCAAGATCATACAGCCTCAAAAACAAGGCATTACAACCTAATTCACCTTGGGACCGTTAAGGTGATGGGTGTGGTCCGAGCCCCACTTATTTTGCTACCAATACAGTGAAAATCGGACATTCGATTTTTGTGCACACTTTGCGTATTCTATAAATAGTTTTATATGAGGAGGCAACTGTGAAACAAAACGAACTTGTAAAAAAAATGTATGAAGCCTCACTATCTCACAGCAAAGACAAAACGATAGAGCTTCGCAAAACAGAAATTCAAAAGATTTTAGAAAGACGAGCACAAGGTAAAACTAAATTTAAACCCAAGTGGATTGTAACGGATCTTTAATCTCAAGAAAAATGTAGAACGGTAAATAGTGTCATATGGCACATTACCGTTCTATTTTTATCAGTGATCTGCATCTCGGTACAAGAGGCTGTCAAGCAGAAGCCCTCTGCGCCTTCCTCAAAGAAAACACCTGTGATAATTTATTTCTTGTAGGAGATATTGTGGACGGCTGGCGCTTGCGTAAACGCTGGTATTTTCCGCAAAGCCATGCTAATGTTATTCGCAGAATATTTACTGCCGCAAAGCGTGATACCAAAGTTTATTACATTCTAGGTAATCACGACGAAGCCATACGCAAATTCTTAAATTTTGATATTACAATAGGGCGCATAAAGATTCTCAATCGTTATGATTATGTTGCTGGTAATGGCAAAAAGTATTTGGTCGTGCATGGTGATATGTTTGACGGTCTCATGCTTCCAAACAAAAAATGGATAATGCATCTCGGTGATGCTGCATACAATCTGCTTATTTGGGCGAACACGCACTTTAATACCGTACGTGGTTGGCTAGGCATGCCCTATTGGAGCCTGTCAAAGTTTCTTAAATCTAAAACCAAAAGTGCTGTAAATTATATTAACAATTTCGAAGAACACGTTGCTCTCTACTGCTATAACAAAGGCTACGACGGTGCTATATGTGGACATATTCACACAGCAGAAATCAAAGAGATAAATGGCATTGAGTATATGAATGATGGTGATTGGTGTGAAAGCTGTTCGGCACTGCTAGAGCACGCCGATGGCACTTGGGAAATCGTATTTTATGAACACACTAACGAAGGAACAACCGATGAGTTTGAAGGATAAGATCACGATAGTGATTCCCTCTAAGGATGAAGAGGACTACATTGGATATCTGCTGGATGATCTCGCCCGACAGATTCCGCAAGGTGTTGAGATAATCATCGCGGATGCCAGCGAAGACAATACCCGCAAGGTTATAGCCCAAAAGAAACGGCAACACGGATTGACAATCAAAGTGGTGCAGGGTGGCCCCGTCAGTGAAGCCAAGAATAATGGTGCTAAGTTAGCAAAGACGCCTTATATCTTGTTTATAGATGCAGATGTTAGATTTTTTACTCATACTGAGATCTATGACAGTGTGGGTTTTTTAGAGCACAATGATCTTGACTTGGTTGGACTGTATATAAAATGCTATGACGGCGATTGGAGAGCACAGATAGGGTTCTCATTGTTTAACTTTGTAAACAGTATTATGCAGGACTATGTGCCATTTGCAGTTGGAGCGTTTATGCTCACACGTAGAGATCGTTTTGAAGAACTGGGCGGCTTCCCCTGCAGATATGTGACATCAGAAGATTTCTTTCTCAGCAAGCAGTATGATTCCAAAAAGTTCGCACTAATAGATCATCACTTTGGACAGGACTCAAGACGATTTAAAAAGATGGGCTATTTAGGTATGGCCTTATATTTAATAAAGAATTTTTTAAATCGAAACAACGAACGGTACTGGCAAAATCTAGACGGTTCGCAGTATTGGGATTGACCCTTATAGACTAAAAATTAATCCGTAGATTTCTCGCCAATTTCTCACTCGATAGATATTTTCCGCATCGTTATTAAATGATGCATTGTGATTGTGATCCATAATTACAGACGTCAAACCCTGCCTAGCGCCTTCCTGAGCATTTTCAGGCTTGTCCTCAATCCAAAGACAACCTGAGTCTCTATACGGCTCCAGCACTTGATCTTTGTCTGCACCTGTATCAAGGTAAACATATTCCTCAAACACAGTGTCGCCAAACATTTCTCTTAGATTTTTAGTCCTAAGATGTTGTGCATACTGATCGTTTGACAGACTGGTGATTGCATGGAAAATATATCCGTGTTCTTGATGCAGTTTTTTAACATAGTGTATAGCATCGCGAAACGGTGGTAGTTTGCGAATCCAAGCACTTTCATTGAACATGCGAATTAGTCTTTTGGCTTCGGCGTGTTCAATTCCATAGACTTTGTGCATTAGGTAGTTGTCCGCTTCTTCCGGATCAATCGCATAGCCATGTCGTTTCATCCACTGGCCAAAAGCAAACGCCCAATCTAGCAAAACTCCGTCTACATCTGTAAGTATTACTTTTTCTTTCATGTAACTATTATATGGCCTGTTAATTTGCTGTCAACCAAAAAGAAAGGGCCTCGGGGCCCTTTCACTCTACTTCTTTATTATAAGGACTATGTCCCGTGTTTATATGTAGAAGTTTACTTTCGATTTACGAACGTGTAAAACTTTTCAGCGGCTTCTAAAACCTTGTCAACGCCAGGAACCTCTGGCATGTTAACTGTGTTTACAATTTCGCCTGTTGTTGTATCTCGCTTGGCAGAATTCTCAAAACCCATCCACTTGCTTGTATATTCAAACTCGGTGAATTGTTTGGCAAGATCCAATACTTCAGAACGAATTTCGTAGCCGTTCTTGTTGAATTTTACGTCCGGGGTTTTTGGCGTGTATTCTTCCGCCATTGTTTTGAATTGTTCTGCCATGGCAGAAAGCTGTTGGTTGATTTGGTTAAAATCAGTCATTACGTTTCTCCTTTGTGTGTATGTGTGTAATGTGTTACAGTAGTAACTCGGCTAATGTAACAGAGTTATTTATTTTTTGTCAACCGGCTTTGAATCCTTTTTGGGTTCAACTTCGCCGTAGTATGGAATATGTGCCATCTGTGTCTCCTTGTTAATATATTCTATCTTGATTGTTGAGTTCTATTCTATGTTCTAGAGAATCCTCGCTCCAATGATAGGTAATGCGTTTGGTGCTGTCGGGTGTGACAGTCTTTAGAACAAATAAATCATCTATGACTGCAAATGTCATAGTATAGCCATAACGATTGCTCCACGGACCAAAATAGCTGATGTGCGTAGCCGCGCTGTTTTCTTCTTCACCGTAGTAGGGAATATGAGCCATTTCGATCTACTTGAGATTCATAATAACCTGTTTGGCTTCTTTGTGATAGCCAAGATTAAACAGTTGCTCGGCAGTTTTGATTCTTGCATAGTTGTCACACTGACGCAAAAATTTAAGCCACAGTCTGCGCAAAAGCGATCGTCTTGCCTTCATGATCTCTGTCCCCAGCTGTAGCTTCTATCAAAAAAGTTCATAGGCAACTGATACGGAGCCCTGCCATAGGTTAAATTTTTCTGACGTCTTTCTAGGTCTTCTAGACTAGTAGCCTCTGCTAGATACTGTTCGTGATTACTTGGACGTGAAAATTTGGCCTGTCCAAAAAACCTTTGTATGAGTTGTTTCATGTGTTATTCCTAAGTGTGTGTAGATAACATAGCACATCTTGTTGTGCTCTGCAACATTATTTACCATGTTGTTAACAAAAACGTAAGAGATTGACATCACGACAAAAATTTTGTTAAATACAAGAGCATTTTTTGGAAGGTTTATGAAACTTAAAACACGTTCAATTCTCGAAGAGCTTAACTCGATAGCTGAAAGCAGAGACGCAGACAATCTTATCGAAACTCGCGCAACTAATGTTATAGAAAGTGCTATCAATCTTGTGGAACTGATACAGAAACAGTATTCAGCAGAAGATGCTGACGAGCTAGAACGTCGTCTTATAAATTCTATCAAAGGCCAAGACCCCACAAAGTTTCATAGATCAATTAAAAAGATAAAAGAGTCACGGAAGAACAATGAAGACTAATCTTACCGAAGGCGGTAATATTTTTAAAACTGCTCAGGGCGATTCTGCCACTATGCGCATCAATCAAGCAGACGTAGAAAGCACAGTCAAATGGCTGGAAGACGTTACAGGCCTTCCGCTCGTAGACAACATGCTGGGAACCACTGGACGTAAATCTACCAGTGGCGACCTCGATCTAGCCGTAGATCAAGACACTGTTTCTAAAGCAGAATTGGAAAGCAAACTAAGAAGCTGGGCGGAACAGAACGATTTCAATCCAAAAGAATACATTGCCAAGTCTGGCGTCTCCGTGCATTTCAAAACACCAATCAAGGGCAACCCAGAAAACGGTTTTGTGCAGACTGATTTCATGTTCGGCGATCCCGAATGGATGAAGTTTAGTTTAGCAGGCGAATACGGAGAAGATAATATTCGTGGCGAGCATCGTCATATACTGCTATCCAGCATTGCCAAGGCACAGGGAATGAAGTGGAGTTTTAAAAACGGGCTTGTAGATCGTGAAACCAACGAAACAATCACAAAAGACCCAAACGAAATTGCCAAACGCCTTCTTGGGCAAACAGCAACAGCAGAAGACGTTTCCAGCTTTAACAATATCATGCAGTTTGTTAAAAAGCTTCCAAAGTACAGCGAACTAACAGCCGATGCTCGCGAAACTCTTGCAAAACAAGGCATTGAGATTCCGCAAGAGCCGCAGTTAGAAACCTACGAACCAGGATCTCCAATGTGGATGAGACAGATGATGGATCGCATAGCATGAGATTTTGGGAAGTCCTATTAGAAGCAAAAAAAGTAGGCAGAGAGTTTCAGCATCTCGAAGACCTAGTGTTCACAGAACCCAAAAACGGTGCTAAAAAAGCAGTAGAAATTCTGCGCAGTCTCGAACAGGGTGCCAAAGATGTTGCAATCAAGTGGGACGGCAACCCCACTATATTTTGGGGCAGAGACGAGGCCGGAACCTTTCGGCTAGTGGGCAAAAACAATTGGGGCAGAGACGAAGGCAAGAGCGATAGTCCGCGTGATCTAGAACAGTTTATTTTAAGCCGAGGTAAAGGCGAAGACTGGAGAGAAAAGTTTGCGGGCGACATGGCAAATCTTTGGCCACTGTTCGAAAAGGCAACACCAGAAAACTTTCGTGGATATGTGTTTGGAGACTTGTTATATCACCCGGGCAAGCCCTATGAAGGCGGCAACGGCAAAATATCATTTACTCCCAACGTAACCACCTATCATGTAGACGCCACATCTAAACTAGGCACAAGGATTGCAAAGAGCAAAGTCGGAGTTGCGGCCACGCTTAAATTCGACGAATGGGGTGCACCTATGAATGCAGGCACTCCGTTCGATAATGTAGAAGATTTTAGAATCAATCCCGAAGTTGTTGTTCTAGGACAGACCTACATTGACCATAGACCTGCGGTAGACGTAGAAAACCTAGATAGCATTGCAAAAACAGCTGATCAATACCAAGATAAAATTGCTAAATTTCTAGAACCATTCAGAGGACTTAGCGATCTACAAAACATAATCTACAGCTTTGTAAACAACCAAAGCAAACAAAACAATCTACAGGGCATAGACACAGAAGGCTTCTATGCTTTCGTCCAACAAAAAGTGTCAGAACCCAAACAGGCTAGAATAAAACAGCTGGATGAAAATAATCCAGGTGTGCTAGACAGTATATTAATATTAGTTCAAGAACTCATGCAGGCAAAAGATGAAGTAATCGACGAACTAGATTCTGCAGAAGCCGACATCACTGCAACTACTGGTGATGAAACTGGCGGCGAAGGCTATGTCAAACAGAGAGACAAAGTCAAATTGGTTCCTAGATCTCGTTGGAAACCGGCCTAAAATCACCCCTAAACTCCTCATTTTTTGTTGATCTGCTAAATACAGTTGCCACCTTCGGAGCGAAGGTATTGATAAGAGACAAGGAGAATATCATGGCAGATCTAAGCACATTTTTTCAAACATATGACAACACAGGAACAGGTGTTGATGCATCTATTCTAGACGCTAACAAGCAAGCAGTCAATGGACAGGGCATTGCTGGTAAAACAATTATCGCAACAATTGTTGGTACTGATGACACAAACGTAACACAAGCTGAGCTTGATGCATTTGTTTTCGGTATTGGTAATGCCGGCGGCGACGGCACTGGCGACGACACAGATGGTCCAGACGCATTCACAGTTGTTGGTGTAAACGGCACTGCTGATGGCGCAAGCGGTTCGGTTGCAATTGCACTTCAGGGCACGGGCACTGTTAGTACCAGCAAAGGTACTTATGCAGACGACGTTACTGTTGCTGTTACAACTACTTTTGACGGCCTACAGTAAGACCAGGGTTTTACTAAAAACCATCAAGGCGAGTTTTTTACTCGCCTTTTTTTATCTCTGTAAATACGACCGTGCATCAATATAGTTTACAAACCACAGTTGATATTACGCGTTCGCTGGCCGAGCGAGATTCACAAGATCCAATTGCTCAGGGCCAGCAGAGCAATTTTAATACACTCCTACAAACAATAGGACTTCGTGCAAATATAGAATGGAGCGAAGACCCCAAACAAATAAATGATTACTGGTATTGGACTTTTCAAGTAGAAAGAGCAGATGTTTTTCTAGAAGGCAACAACCCAGTAGCACTTTTGCAACAAGATTTAAATGGTGTTCCCGTTATAGGCAATTTAACCAATACCTTTGCAGTATATCCCCCTGTGTTTCGTTCATACGAACCTGATGCAAACGTTTGGATTGAGTTTAACTCCTAGTTAAGTTTTAGATCTGTTCTATTAAATATTTGTATGAACAAGCACAGACACAACAGTCTAGAAAAATTTTCTACTGGCACAAATCGAGAAGTGAAATGGTGGAGTTATGCCGCTTGGACAACTCCTTTTGTTGCACTTGCGGCTATCTTTTTTGTAGATCTAATAGGTTGGAATGACACTCAATCTAAGCTGATCGTGACTGGCGGAGTGGTATTTTTTTCTGTGGCCGTTTACTGGTGGTGGTGGGCAATATTCAAAGTGTCGAGAATGGCATCGATGTTGCTTAACACAGCAAAAGAGCTTAAAAATATAAGCAAAGAAATGTATGATCTCAATCGAGAGATTTATAAAAAAGATAAATAAACACATATAGGCAATAGGCATCACAATTTCCCCTAAAGGCACAAAGCACTCTCGGAGCGAGATCAAGGAGAAATAAATGGCCTCAAAAGAGCCGACACAACTTGAAAGAGAAAGTCTAGAAGCACACGTAGATCTATGTGCTCTGCGTTACGAATCTCTAGACAAGAGAATCAACAACCTCGAAACCAAAGTTGATAGTATTCACGATGACATTGTTGAAGGACAAAAAAGTCTTTCTAAGGTGATCATTGGCACAGCTGGTACTGTGGTAGCAGGCGTGCTTTCGATTATTGTCACAATCCTTCTACGCATGTAACAAACCTTTTAAATACCCCTAGAGGTATTGCATGAGTGACATCTCAAAACGATTCGAGCAGATAGTTGCGAAAACACAAAAGAAATTTTTAAAACAGGGCACTATTCTGCCTGAAAAAACAGCGGAAGGCATTCGCGTGGGCTGCGCTCTAATCACCTGCGATGGACCCTATAAGAATTTGTATAGGAATGATCAGTTGATCTTCGAAAACGTGTGTCTAAACAAGGTAGCGATAAAACTAGCAAATCTCATAGCCTGGAACAGACTAGACAAAAATGCAATGGACCTCTATCGGGCTGATAGAGACTACAATCGCTACTATGTGGACAGCACTATGTTAATGGCCTCATACTATGCTTGCCTAAAAGACGAAAACTATTTCAAAGCCGATGTTTTATGGGCTCGCTATTGTGAAGTGAAACAGCAGTCAAAAATAGCTAAAACAAAAGCCGAACGTTTGGCTTCATTTTAATAAATACGTTATCGTTCTGGGAAATAGGAAATATGAAAACTTCAGACTTAGTTACTTTTACAGCAGACAAAATAAATGAAAATCTAGAAAGGTCGTTTGGCAAGCGAATTGATTTCTCACAATTCGATAGAACACAACTAGAAGACGCAAGGAACAAACTGCGAACACAAATGCATCAAATGCGTTCAAATTCAAAGTTTAATGAAAATCTAGAAAACGAAACATTTTATGAAACACAGTGGATGTTAGACGCGCTAAATGCAGAAATTGCCGAGCGCAACGAGTCTGAAGAATACGAAGAGCCTACTACAGAAAACACAGGTGAAAACACAATGGAAAACATTGATAAAGAATTTGAACAAATTATAAAAGAAGATGAAGTTGAGCAGGCCAGTGCTATTGTTACTGCTAACTCTATGGTTGATAAAGTAAGTCGCTGGATTGAAGAACTCAGTGGAATGGAAAATGATACCCTACTTTCACTAGGTGATTCTATCCGCACCGAAATGGGACAGCAAGAAGCAAAACAGTTTTTGTCTACGGCTGCGCCTGCTATTGAGGACGCCCTAAGTCATCTTAAACAGACTAGAGACGAAATGTCAAATGCAGTCAGAGTATTAACAGGCCAAGAATCTGCAACAGACATGCTAGGCGACGAGCCAGAAGCAGAAGTAGACACCGACACAGACGTTGATATGGACGTCGATGCAAGTGAACTAGACATGGATGTGGACGACGAAGACGATTTTGAAACATCTGAGCCAGCCGCCGGAGGCATTGAACCAGAAGGCAGAGAACAGCGCGAAAGCGTAGAGCACGCAGATAATCTTTATAGGATTTTAGCAGGATGAAACTTGAAAATATTGCAGGTGAAGAAGATCTAAAAAAGATTTTCGAGCAAGAAGGCAATGATCAACCAGACATGGCTCAAGCCGCGCAGGCAATGAGAGACCGTGCAGAGCGTCGCCGAGACATTCGCAAGCAAATTCAATACTTTAGAAATCAGATACGCGATCTAAGACAAGAGCTCAATAGCTTATGAGATTCAGGGAGTTTGTTGAAAATCCTGTTAAAAACAAACTGCTTACAATACTCCGGAACGTAAGAGGTAGAGCCGCAAGCAAAGGCGCTGCTGCCGAATTGACCTGGTCAGCAATCAATAAAATGTTTGGAACTATGGCTATTGACTATGAGACGTTCAAGGCCATGTTCGACGAAAATCCTCAGCAATTCGAAAAACTAGTTCAGAATTTTAACTCAGACGGTGTAACACTAGATGTCCCAGGAGTTTCCAAGGAACCTAGAGATTCCGACAAAGAAGACAGCCAAGACAAAGTAAATGACATAGCGGCAAAAAATGCCGAAAACAATCTAGATTGACTTCAAACTAATTTGGTCGTAATATATACGTTATGACTGAACAACAAAAATACTCTCCTCCCCCTTTTGTCGAAAAATTCAATTACCAAGGATGCAAACAAATAAATGATCCTGTGACTCGCAAACGGGTTTACGAAACTCCTGAAGGCGATAGGCTTCCTAGCGTTACTACAATTCTAGACAGAACCAAAGACAAAACTCATCTAATTGAGTGGCGCAAGCGTGTTGGCGAAGAAAAAGCCAAACAGATTACAAAAGAAGCTGCAGGAGTTGGCACAGCAATGCACAGCAACCTTGAGCGTTTTATCGTAGGAGAACAACGCCAGCCGGGCAATAATCCGGTGCATGTGCAAGCAAATGCAATGGCAGACAAGATTATTGAAAATGCACTTGTTGACGTAAACGCAGTCTATGCTATGGAGCAGAGTTTATATTATCCAGGGTTGTATTCAGGCACTGCTGATCTTCTAGGAGAATATAAAGGCAACCCCGCAGTTATGGATTACAAACAAACCAATAAACCCAAAAAAGCAGAATGGGTAGAAGATTACTATCTACAGTTGATGGCCTATCTCCTAGCACACAACGAAGTTTACGGCACTGATATTAAACATGGCCACATCTTTATGTGTTCTAGAAATTTTGAGTATCAGCAGTTTGATCTTACACCAGACAATTTTAACAAATATCATGACATGTGGTTAGAACGAGTAGAACAGTATTATAATCTCTAATGACAAGATTCAAAGTCCTTTGTTTAGATAACAATCATAGAAGTAATACAAACTTAGTCGCGGGCCTTCTGTCTTCGAAATATTTTATAGAAGATAGTGAAAGTGCAATTGCATTTTTTGGAACATTGTTTTTGTTAGCCAGCGGGTTGGATTTAAATTTTAATCTGGATATTGTTTCTCAACGTAAAAATAAAAAGACAGTACTGATTGTTGATTACTCTTTCGAAGCAGGCTTTTCTAGATTGTTTTGGGAATCAATGTTAGAAGACATAAGTCGCAAAGGAATTAACAAACAAAACATTTTATTTGTTCTAAATAAAAGTGCTCAATCTTCGTTTCAAAAAACAGACAATGTAATTTTTTGTGATCTTTTTGCTATTTCTTGTGTGCAGAGATATAAAGAGTCACCGACGATTGCTAATGCAAAACCCCTAAAAGAATTGCCAGCAAAAATCAATCTGTTGTTAGGTAAACTGGACAAGTCGCCTAGGCTGCAATTGATCGAAACATTTGCAGACACCGTCGAACAAGAACAATCTCTAGTTAGCCTGCTGGGATATCCAAAAACAACAGTAAGAGACCGCCTACTTGCTTACATTGAACAGCACCAAGGCCCGCTAGACGGTGTTGAAGTTTTAGAAACTAATGACGGCAGTTCCAGCCAAGGGTGGGGATCTGCATTTGTATACGAAAACTCCAAAGTGAGCTTTGTTTGTGAAACTCACAACAACGACGGATCCTGTTTTCTCACAGAAAAGACCTATCGTCCTATCTTAAACGGACATCCTTTTGTGATAAGAGCAGGTTTCCCAGCAATTGAGTACTTAAACAATCTAGGATTCAAAACGTTTGGATCTGTTGTTAACGAAGATTACGATCGGTCCGTAGCAGTTACCACGTCTGAAATTAAAAAAATTATCGATCGAGCCAAACTACTTCTAGATAATGCAGACAAAGTGCAAAGCATTGTAGATCACAACAGAACACATCTTTTAAACTATGGCGCCAGCGAATTGCAGCAATTAGAGAAAACTTTAGCTAAAGTTTCTGCACGTGCCGGCAGATAAATACTTTATAAACTAGGAGTAAGGTCAAGTGGCGGTTGTGCAAATCTCAAAGATACAGGTTAGACGAGGAAAGAAAAACTCGAACACAGGGGTTCCTCAATTATCCTCAGCAGAGTTTGCTTGGGCAGTTGACACACAAGAACTTTTTATAGGCAACGGCAGTGTTGCAGAGGGCGCGCCAGAAGTTGGCAACACAAAGGTTTTAACGGCAAACGACAATCTCATTGAGCTGGCTAACGCCTATGAATTTGCAAACGACGACCATTCGATTTCTAATACTCAGTCTAGATCTTTACAGAGCAAGGTAGATGAGATTCAGGTGAGCATCGAAGATTTTGGAGCAGTACCAGACGGATCAACAGATGCTTCCGATGCCATAGTCAACGCGGTTAATGACCTTTTTACCAATGCAGACCCAAAATATAAAAAAGTTTTGTATATTCCTAATGGTGAATATCTCGTCTCTAAAGACATACAAATACCTAGCGAAACTATACTACGCGGCGAAACACAAGCAGGGGCAAAACTTAACATTGGAAGTAACACAATTACCTTTGTGACTGCTGACGGCCTTGACATAGACGAATTTACAAGTTTCAACAGACCTAGAAACATCGAATTTAGTAACTTTACAATTATTAGAACAACCGGATCCGTAGATATTTCAGGAATTTTTAATAGTGTTTTTGACGGCATTGTCTTACAAGGCGAATATGTACTGTCAGATACAATAAATGATATCACTTTAGAATTGCCAGCAATAAAATGGACTAACGAGAATGTAGGTCTTGCTGTTACAGATATAGAGTTTAAAAACTGTGTGTTTGTTAATAATTCTCTAAGTTTACATGCTAATCAAACACAAGACTTTGAGACAATTGTAAATTTTGATAGATGCGAGTTTAGATCTAATTATTCCGCACTTCGTGTTGATACGATAGCAAACCAAAAAAATAAATGGAAGATTGCCAACTGCCTGTTCTCAGAAATTTATTCTACGGCACTGTTTTTTAACAATGGGGTAGGAACCAAAATCGACGCCTGCGAGTTCGAAAAAACTGGAAACGGCACCAATGATTCTCAATCACCAGAAGTTCCTATGATTGCATTCGAGCAACCCACTGACAATGTTGTGTTAAATCTAAGAACAGATAGACAGGAGCAGGCTGGCGTTACAACCCTCAATACAAAATTCTATGCGGCAGAAGTTCAAGGTGCATCCAAAGTAACACTAGATAACACCGTCACAGCCGACGTATTTTTGTCTGATGCATTCACACCTTTTGCGTTGTTAGGCGTAGACAGCAGAAATACAACAATAGATTATACTCTGCGCATAGGAACACAAACGAGATTCGGAACACTAAACTTGTTGATAGATAACACTGACAATGAAGTTTTTGTAGCAGACGATTATAACTATTCGGCAAGCACTGCGGCCGGTGATGGTGCAAATGCAACATCTCTCTTAACTGATTTTGAGTTCTCTGCAGAGCTAAGAGACAACAACAGCGACACAGAAAATGACACTGTGGTGCTAACATATAAGAATCCTACAGACACTGGACAACTGGGCGTAGTTACCTTTGGTGTAGGCTACAGTGTTTGATACCTATGGGCTAGAACGTATTCGTGCCTGGAGAGAGTTTCGCAACTCTCTCGAAACCAGCGATAATCCTTTGCGTGACGTGGCTGAGCTATGGGCCTCTGCTCCCTTTGTCAATAATTATCTTGTTGATTATAGACCCGACGAATGGCCAGATCCGTGGCAATTGATCCTCGAAACTGACCTTGATGACCTTGCAATCGCACTAGGGATGTGCTACAGTATTAAATTAACTAAGCGTTTTTCGACCGCTGTTTGCGAGATACATAAATCAGCACATGATAAAAAAGATGAAAGATATTTTCTTTCTGTAGATCGAGAACATGTGCTTAATCTAGAATATAGAGACGTAGCGGAGTATCGAGCAATAGAGGATTATAATCCTTACTTGCTGTGGACCTGTCCATTGCTCCGCTAAATACCTTCACCACAAAAAGAGGCATAAATGAGTGAAATAACAGTTACCAAACGGAGCGGCACCAAAGAGCCACTCGCTGTTGAAAAGTGGCAACAGCAGGTCGCAAAGATCTGTTCTGGCATTGCAGATGTCAGCCAATCGATGATAGAAATCAATGCCCAGCCACATTTTTATGACGGCATTACCACAGAAATTATTGACCAAATTACCTTACGTGCAATTGTAGATCTAATCGACGTAGAAACCAATCCAGAAATCGGACATACAAACTATCAATACGTAGCAGGCAAGCAGAGACTGTCAATGCTGCGCAAAGATGTGTATGGCACTTATGAGCCTCCGAGGCTTTATGATATTGTTGTTAAGAATGTAGAAGCCGGCATGTATACTCCAGAACTGCTAGAGTGGTATACAGAAGAAGAATGGGATCGCATGGACAAGATACTTGACCATGAAAAAGACGAAAACTATTCTTATGCCGCCATCGAGCAAATGATCGAAAAGTACTTGGTGAGAAACAGAGCTACCAAGCAAATATTCGAAACGCCGCAGGTAAGATATATGGTAGCGGCAGCCACCGTTATGCATAGAGAAGAGCCCAAGCGCACACGCATGAAGCTTATCAAAGAATATTATAACTGTGCGTCTGATGGCCTGTTTACTCTTGCAACTCCTGTGCTAGCTGGTCTGGGAACTAAAACCAAACAGTTTAGCAGTTGTGTGTTAATTCGCTCCGACGACGATCTCGACAGTATTTTTGCTTCGGGCGAAATGATGGCCAAGTATGCATCAAAGCGCGCCGGCATAGGACTGGAAATTGGCAGACTGCGTCCTTGGGGCGCTCCTATTCGCGGCGGTGAAATCATGCACACAGGGATGATTCCGTTCCTTAAAAAATGGTTTGCCGATCTTCGCAGCTGCTCTCAAGGCGGCATAAGAAACGCCAGCGCCACTGTGTTTTATCCAATTTGGCATTATCAATTCGATGACCTAATTGTTCTTAAAAACAACCAGGGTACAGATGAAACTCGTGTTCGCTTTCTTGACTATGGCGTTGTTATAAATTCGTTCTTTTGGCGTCGCTTTGCCAATCAGGAAAATATCACTTTCTTTGATCCCAACGAGGTTCCTGATCTCTATGAAGCATTTTACAAAGACACAGCAGAATTCGAAAGACTCTATGTAAAATACGAAAAACGCAAAGATCTACGCAAGAAGACAATGCCAGCAGAAGAAGTTTTCAAAAGCGGCGTGTTAAAAGAACGAACAGACACGGGTCGTATCTATCTAGTGTTCATTGACAATGTGATAAACCAAGGACCGTTTGATCCCGAGTATCACACTGTTTACCAAAGCAATCTCTGCCTCGAAATTCTACTGCCTACTAAGCCGTTTACACGACTGGACGACGACGAAGGTAGAATTGCGCTGTGTACACTGGGCTCTATTAACTGGGGAAGTTTCCGTAATCCAGAGGATATGCGCCGTGCCTGCAGAATTCTGCAGAGAGCACTGTGCAATATTCTTGACTATCAAGATTTCCTCAGCATTCAAAGTAAATTGTCTAACGACGAAATCCGCCCGCTAGGTGTTGGAATTACCAATCTAGCGTATTGGCATGCTAAACGTGGACTCAAGTACGGCGAAGAAGATGCTCTCGAAGAAGTCAAGAGTTGGACGGAACATCAGGCATACTTTCTAACACAGGCCAGTGTTGAACTTGCCAAAGAGCGAGGACCATGCAAAGACAGCGACAAAACGTGGTACGGTCGAGGAGTATTTCCGTGGGAGCGCAGAGCTGAAGGTGTCAACGAGTTGGCCGACTTCACCCCAGAGCTAGACTGGGAAAGTCTACGCGAAGACATGAAGCAGTATGGTATACATAATGCTACACTAATGGCAGTTGCACCTGTAGAAAGTTCTAGTGTTGTTATTAACTCTACCAACGGTATCGAAATGCCAATGAGTTTGATTTCGACCAAAGAATCCAAAGCCGGATCGTTCACTCAGGTTGTCCCAGAGTATCACAAACTTAAGAAAAAGTATCAGCTGATGTGGGAACAAGAAGACTGTGTGAACTACATTAAAACATCAGCGGTGTTAGCGGCTTATATAGACCAAAGTATTTCTACAAATACTTTTTATAACCCCGCCAACTATCCGGAGTACAAAGTGCCCAGCACGACAATTGCAAAGAACCTAATGCTTGCACAGCACTGGGGACTCAAGACATTCTACTACAGTCTGATCAACAAGGCGGGGGCCAAGTCACCAGACGAACTGCTAAAAAAGTTAGAATTAGAAAAGCCAATTGGTACTATTAACGGAAATCACAATATTGATATTGATGATATGGACGATTGCGAAAGTTGTAAACTATAAAGAAAAGGAAATTAAATGAGTAAAGAGCAATATGATCTAAAGAAAAATACAGACTATCTCGGCAGGAAAATGTTCCTCGACCCAGAAGGTCCGGTAACTATTCAGAGATTCGAAGAAGTCAAGTATCCTAAGATTCAGCAGTTCGAAACAACTGCTCGTGGTTTCTTTTGGGTGCCAGAAGAAGTTAGCCTTACAAAAGATGCAACAGATTTTAAAGATGCCAGCGACGCGGTAAAGCACATCTTTACTTCAAATCTTCTCCGTCAGACTGCACTAGACAGCATTCAAGGTAGAGGTCCTACTCAGGTGTTTACTCCAGTGGTATCTCTTCCTGAAGTTGAGGCGCTGTGTCTCAATTGGGGCTTTTTCGAAACTAACCTACACAGTCGCGCATACAGTCAAATTATTCGCAACATCTATCAGGTTCCGAAAGAAGTGTTTGAAACTATTCACGAAACTGATGATATTATCAACATGGCCGCAAATATTGGCGTGCACTACGATAAGCTTCACGAAATCAACTGCCGTGTAGAATTAGGTGAAAACGTTGATGAGTATGAACACATCAAAGCAATCTGGATGGCTCTACAGGCCAGTTATGCACTAGAAGGCCTACGCTTTATGGTGTCGTTTGCTACCAGCCTTGCTATGGTAGAAAACAAGATCTTTATTGGCAATGGCAATCTTATTTCGTTGATTTTGCAGGACGAACTCTTGCATAAAGGTTGGACTGCGTATATAATCAATCAAGTAGTAAAAGAAGACGAAAGATTTGCTCGTGCAAAAGAAGAATGCGAAGAAGAAGTCTATCAGATGTACATGGATGTAATTGAAGAAGAAAAAGCATGGGCAGACTATCTCTTCCAGAAAGGACCGGTTATCGGACTTAATGCGGACATTCTCAAAGACTTTATGGACTATACGGCCAAAGAAACTTTGAGAGATATTGGGCTTAAATATCATAAGAGTGCTCCGAAAACAACTCCGATTCCTTGGTTCAACAAGCACTCGGAGACCAGCAAGAAGCAAACCGCTTTGCAGGAAAACGAGAGCACTAACTATGTGATAGGAGTAATGGGCGACGATTTGAATTACGAGGATCTGCCCAAAATTTAAGAGATGAAAGCTCAATTTAAAAAGAAATCGCCTTTTGAAAGCTGGAGTACTATAGGTACCTATGGCTCCGAGCAACAGGCAATCAGCGCCGCTCTCAATAAAAAGAATAGCGGCGCTGTTCTTGTCCGCGTTGTAGATAAAAAAGGCAACACAGTATATACAGGATAGTTATGAAAGCAATAATTTGGAGTAAGACCACTTGTCCTTTTTGTGACAAGGCAAAACATCTAATGGACAGTATTGATATCGAGTACGAAGAGCGTGTGCTTGGTGAAGATTGGACAGCTGATCAACTGTTTGAACAGTGCGACAGCGAGGGAATACCACGTCCAAGATCTGCTCCGCAGATTTGGTTAAACGGTAATTACATTGGAGGTTATAGTGACCTCGAATTGCACATAGAACAGACTCGCACTAATTCTACAGAAGGTAAATTATAATGTTAATCGAAACACCGTATCAAAAAGGTGATGTTGTATCTCTCAAACTTAATTCTGGAGAAGAGATAGTAGGAAGACTAGACGACGAAACTGGCACAGGCTTTAAATTGGAAAAGCCGCTCATGGTTGCGGCAACGCAACAGGGCCTAGGTCTTGCTCCTTTTATGTTCACAGTTGATCAAGACACAACCTTTTTAATTCATCTAAACAGTGTTAGTTGCATTGCTAAAACCGAGCAAGACATGGCAACACAATATATGCAGAACACAACAGGGCTCGCTGTATAATGAGCTCGGATCCTATACATCGCGATACTGATGCAAGAATATGCGGGGCGACTACCACTGTTGTAGGCCAGAGCAATGTTTATGTTAACAATCTTCTTGTGTCTGTCGACAAGGATCCTAACACTCACGGTGCTGGCGATCTAAAAGCGGCAACTAATCAAGTCTACGTAAACAACAAACTTGTAGTCAACAATACGCCTGATAATGCCGAACCTGATAACTTATGTCCTGTAGTCGGAGATCCACATTGCAATCCGTTCACAGACCAAGGCTCGCCCGACGTATTTGTAGGTAACTAATGATCAAAAAGTATCTATATATTGCATTAGGTATTGTATGTGTAGGCATGGCTTATGTGGGTTTTGTTCTACCAGGAATACCTTTTTCAATATTCCTTGTAGTCGCAGCATGGGCATTTGCTAAAAGCTCACCTAGATTACACAATTGGTTATATAATCATCCTTGGTTTGGGGCGTTTCTAACAAACTGGACAGAGCGCAAGGTTTTTCCTATAAAAGCAAAATATGCTATGCTCTTAGTTATGTGCTCTAGTCTAGCGTTTCTATGGATAACCTCCGGCAATGTAAAGGCAGTGCTTTGGAGCGGAGCATTTATGGCATTAGTAGCATTATGGGCATGGCGTTTCCCGGGATCTATTGAAGAATGGGACACGCGAAAAAAACAAGGCCGAAAGATCGGCTGGATAAAATAGTGTAACAAAAGGAGAAAACATGACACTACACGAACAGATCGTAGAAGCCTACGAAAACTATCTCAAAGAAGCAGAAGCATTCGATTCTAAGAATGTTAAAGCCGCTGCAACACGTGCTCGCAAGGCACTCGGCGATATTGGAAAGCTTTCCAAAGAACGTAGAAAAGAAATCCAAGATCGCAAGAACGAACTCTAATGCGAAAAATCGATCTCGAACTTTTGGTTGAAATTGCAAGAGAAGCAGAAGAGATCGAAAATTTCGACTGGGGCCGATTGAATATAGGAAAAGAAGAAGCCTATAAGATGATCGGTTCCAGTGTTCTTGATCAGTTCGATAAACGTGAATACACAGAAGAAGACAAAATAACTTTGTTGTCAACTATTACAAGATTGACACTAGAAAATTTTCTATTAAACTTAAAGTTGTTAGAGATACAAAACAGTGAACAGTAAAAAGATCCTTCCTTGTAAAGAATGCGGTAAAAATTGGAGTGACAATCTTATTGATACCTTATACCCGCTTACACGCGATTATAGCGAATGGGTTTTTGGTTGCATGAGTCATAATGGAGGATGCGGTAGACAGGTGTACGGCGAGTCGCGTGAAGACGCAGTAGATCGTTGGAATCGAGGTGAAACAGACGAGGTAATGACGTGAAGTGCGAACAAGGCGATATGGCAAAAATTATTCACTCTGTTAGACCAGGAAATGTAGGAAAAATTGTATATGTAGAAAGTTACATCGACAGACTCAAAACAGGCGAAACTTTCAAATACAGAGGAATAACCTGCAAGGCTCCCATAACAGACGCCTACTGGTGGATTACCGCTGAAACTGGCCTAAGCAATTTGTTCGGAGATACACCCAAGGCCTACATTCCAGACAGTTGGCTAGAACCTTTACGGCCTACGAAACTAAAAGAAAAAAACGAAGAAACAGCACCGGCTGATGCAATCTAAAAAAGAGTGAACTATGAAAGCAATAGTCGTTGGCGCAGGAATTTCAGGAGTTACTACAGCCTATTATTTGGCCAAAAGAGGTTGCGAAGTAACAATCTATGACAGTCGAGCTTATCCTGCAATGGCTACCAGCTATGCCAACGGTGGCCAGCTGTCAGCATCTAATGCCGAAACTTGGAACTCTTGGGTAAACGTTCAGAAAGGCATAAAGTGGATGTTTCAATCCGATGCCCCATTAAAAATAGATCCGACTCCTAGTCTACACAAGTATGGATGGTTCCTAAAATTTATATCATCTATTCCTGACCAACAGCAAAACACGATCGACACATGTAGGATGGCGCTGACTGCGCATGATCTATACAGAGAAATTGCAGACGAAACAGGTATAGAGTTCGACCGTGTTGAAAAAGGCATCCTGCACGTCTATACCGACAAAAAAGAATTAGAGAAAGCAAGACAAACAAATCTTCTGTATCTACAAGCTGGTCTCGATCGTTGGGAAGTAACACCCGGAGAACTCAAAGACATCGAGCCCGCACTTGACAATCCCGCTGTAATAGGTGGCTTCTATAATACAAGCGACTATACCGGCGACATTCATAAATTCACAGTAAATCTTACTAAATGGTTACAACATCACCACAATGTTAGATTCATTCAGTCGCCCGTATCTGATATGAAAAAACTAGCAGAACGCAACGGCGGATTAGTATTTTTATGTGCAGGCGTGGACAGTTACCGCCTCTCCAAACAGTTGAAAGAGACACTGCCTATCTACCCTGTAAAAGGATATTCAATCACTGTAAACAACCCAGGAAAAGCACCATGGACCAGTTTGTTAGACGACACTGCGAAAATTGTCACTGCACGGTTGGGTGAGGACAGACTAAGAATTGCAGGAACCGCAGAGTTTGCAGGTTACAATACAGATATCAAACAGCAGAGAATTCGGCCGTTAAAGCAGTGGGCGAAAAAAATGTTCAAAGGTATCAATCTAGAACACGCTGAACCTTGGGCAGGGCTGCGTCCGATGACTCCAAACATGATGCCCATAGTGCGCCAAAGTAAAAAGTTCGATCATATCTATTACAATACCGGTCATGGCCATCTAGGTTGGACTCTTAGCGCATATACAGCCAAAAACATAGTCGACAAGGTATTCGACCAACAATGAGATATTTTAGATACCATGAACCCAGATATCCCGAAAACGACGACTGGACTCGTGTGACAATAACTGTATCGGAACAGCAGATACTTGACGGGTATTGGGATCGTTGGTATACTATCATGTGTGAAAAATTTGGCAAGAACGTGATTGACAGAGAATACTCAAAAAATCACTGTTTGAAAGACTGGTGTACATTACACCGAGCTTGGGAAGTTGAAGATCATCAAGGAGAAACGGAATGACTTGGAGTAGTGAAGAACAGCACATACCCTATACAGATCCAGAAGGCAGAATACGCAACTACTATCCAGACTTCGTGGTCAACGCACATGATGGTAGAACCATTGTGGTAGAGATCAAACCTGCATATCAAAAAAGCTGGCGAGTAAATAAAGCAAAATGGAAAAGCGCACGCAGTTTTTGTAGTGCACTAGGCTATGAATTCCGTGTGTTTACGGAAAAGGAGTTGTTTTAATGGCCAAAAAATTCACAGCATTTGCAGGCGTGTTTGAGCAACGCCTAACTCTTATCAAAAAAGATCTCAAAAAAGAGTTACTAAAAGCCAAAAGCTATCGCCAAAAGGATCGACTGCGAAAACTGATCAAGGAAGCAAAAGAATTGCGAGACCTTGTGCGAGAACTCAAACCAAAATGTCCACACTGTGGAGGTGAACTTTGACACTGCCCATTGAAAGAAAGAATTCTGTAAAAAATGTTGAGCGATTTTTACTGGATTTGAGCAATCCTCGAATCACACCTCGCATTCCAAAAGAGATTCGTGATCGTGCTAGAAGTTTGCTAAAGCACTATCCTATGGATTATGATATGGAAATGGCGGCTGAACAAGCACCTGATGTATTTGGAGACAAATAATGGACTTACACGAAATGGCAATCGAGCTTGCCCAAGAAAAACTGGCAAAAGTAGACCGACTGGAAGTGATCGACGAGGACGGTCGCAGTTATACACGATACTTTCGATCAGGCGAAAGCTTGCGATATGATTTTCAGGACGATGGTGATACACTGAAGATTTTTGTGGATACATCAGACAACCCTGTTAGAGACAATCGTGAAGAGATACAAGTTGACTTTACCGACGAAGAACTGCTACAATATATGAAACAGGCACATGAGATGGATATCACATTCAATCAGTTTGTGGAAAAGGTTTTAAGAAAGTATTTAGAGCAAGAAGATAAATCATGAACGAACGCATTAAAGAACTTGCAGAACAGGCAGGGTTAGAATATGGTAGTTATGATAGATATGGACTATTTGATCAAGAAAAGTTCGCCGAATTGATTGTAAGAGAATGTGCTGACATTGCAGATTTTTGTGATCAAGTAGATTCTGTTGAAGCGGTGTCCTCTGTGTTAAAAAGACATTTTGGAATTGAATGATGAATGAAACTGGATATACTTTAGACGTAACTTGGGAACAGGTTGATTACATCATAGTTAGCGAACTTAAGAAACAGGTTGATGATTTAAATCAAACTTTGGGGCGTAGAGAAGCAGGTCATGGCATTGCTATTTTTGAACATGATGCGGATAAAGATGTTGCCATGATCCGTGACCGTGTTCGCAGTTTTGAACAGGTCTTGGATTACTATGGAGAGAAGGGGTGAGCATTGAGGTATCACAAAGACGAGCGATATTTTCTCAACTCAAACCTTACTGTTTCCTTGCTGGTGATGACGACTACATGGAAGTCACTGAGTGGAGCAATGGCGAAGGATACGATGTTGTGATTGACCGCAAAGGTGACATAGAACGGTTTAGTCTTACTCACGGTGAGTGGGAACTGTTACAGGTATTGATAAACTGGAAAGGTGAGTGATGGCTATAAGTTATTCAACTAACTGGATGGGAGTTGCTAATATGCAGTGGTATGAGGAGCGTGGACTTACTAAAACAGTGTCACATGTTGTTCAAGAAGGCAGCTCGCTTGTAAGAATGGGCAGATATAAAGTTGGTGATACTTTTGAACGACAAGAAGTCACTGAAGATTATTCAACAGGTCGTATTGACATTCGGAATGTTCCAGGCGATGAGTATTGGAACGGTTGGCACGAATACAGTGTTGCACCTATGCGAACGGAAGATTGGAATGACTTTGGTGATTGGTTAGACGACTTTGAAACAGAAGAACTGTGGGAGTTCGACGACATCATCGCAAAGTATGAACAACACAGTGGTAGAAAGATTAGTTGGGCAGAAGATACATGGTATAAGTGCCATGGGTGCGGACTGGTAACTGACTTGAGAGAAACCAAAGAGCATATACACAAAATGGATTGCACAAGGAAAGATGATGAGTGACAAATTAACACCGGCTGAGATCCAAGAACTACAAGACAAGAAGGAACAAATCCGCGAAGAACTTTACGATCAAGTTAAGGAAGAAATGTTTGAGGCAAACATAGACTTTGACTACACAATTACGGAGAAAGCAGTTGCATTCAGCAATTAATAAAATTTATCAACGAGAACTTCACAGGCAACGCAGTACAGTAGAGCTTATTGCAAGCGAGAATTTTGCTAGCGATGCTGTTATGAAGTTATGCGGATCTGAATTTACCAATAAATACGCCGAGGGCTATCCTACCAAGCGTTATTATAATGGTTGCGAACACATGGACGAGATCGAACAGTTTGCAATCGACGAAGTTGCCAAACTTTATGATTGTGATTTTGCTAATGTTCAGCCCCATTCCGGTGCTAATGCCAATCTAGCAGTAATGCATGCCTTTTTGAATCCGGGAGATACTATTGTAGGAATGGACCTGTCTGCTGGCGGGCATTTGTCCCATGGAAGTAGTGCCAACATTTCTGGTAAACAATATACCTCATTTCACTATGGTGTTGATAACAATGGTCTTATTGATCTTGACATTGTAGAAAGCTTGGTTAAAAATAAAAAGCCAAAAATGTTAATTGCTGGCGCAAGCGCCTATCCTAGACAGATAGATTGGAAAGTATTTAGAGAAATTGCTGACAATTATGGAGCAATGCTTTTAGTAGATATGAGTCATTATTCAGGTCTTATTGCTGGTTTCCAATACGACAATCCTTGCCCCTATGCGCATATTGTAACAAGTACAACGCATAAAACTCTGCGGGGTCCTCGCGGAGGTATGATATTATGGAATGATTTGGATCTAAGCAAAAAGATAAACAGTGCAGTGTTTCCTGGTACTCAAGGAGGCCCGCTTATGAACATCATTGCAGCTAAGGCTCAATGTTTTGTTGAGGCAAGAGATGTAAAATTTACAGAATATGCTCATGATGTCATACATCATGCTAAAATTATGGCAGCCGTATTTGAGGAGAATGGTGTTAAAACCGTTACGTCTGGCACAGACAGTCATATTGTTTTAGTAGATTTGCAAGAAACATCCATAACAGGAAAACAGCTTGCAGACCAACTAGAAAAAACAGGGATTACTGTTAATAAAAATTCCGTTCCTAACGATCCTCGATCTTTTTTGGAAACAAGCGGTATTAGAATAGGAACAGCCGCAGAGACTACTCGCGGACGAAACGGCGAGTGGTTTAAGAACCTTGCCATGCAAATAGTTGAAATTATAAGATATTATAATGCTTTAAATCATACTAAATTTCCTTGACATTTGCAACCTACAATTATATTATAGTGCTCTAGCTTAGAGGTACGAAATGTTTGGACAGACTGACGAAGAGTATATCAAGGAAGCCAAGGACGTTGCTCGCAAAACCACGGACGATCCCACCCTACAGAAATACATCGAAGGAGAAGTATTTCGCATCAAGAAAATGAGCGACAAGTTGGATAGACTTTATCTAAACTTTTGGTTGCTGGTGTTCTTAATTTTTGTGTTGCCTATCTTTTTAAGAGCAGGTTGACACATGGCCGAACTAGCTGGATCATTAATTGTAATAATATTACTAGGCGTCTTTGTGGGCGGCTATGTATACGATATGAAGAAAGGCAAAAAATAGGAGACACACTATGTGTGGTGGAGTATATGAAAGTGAACTCAAGGATGATTTCGCTACAGACTATGAAAAGGATGTCAAGCGTAAGCCCATGGGCGATATCAAGTTCCAGACTGCGGCTGATTTTATAGCAGAACAGGAAGAAGACGACGGATATGTATATCCAGGAGGAGATTGTCAAGTATGAATATTATTCAACGAGCATTTGGTGAGAACGGATTTTTCACCTTGGGAAAACTTGCATCAGGACTGATGGATAATACTTGCAACGGACTGAAAAATGCACCAATGGAATACAAGTGGTTGGTGACCTGTTTGATCGCGGCGATGTGGTGTATAGCGTTTGGCATCTTCACCGCGGAACTGTTGTTTATTGGATACAACATCATCGGGCATCTTGCACTTATCACAACAGCATTTTTCACATTCTTTGTGTTTACCACGGAGAAAGGTCGTGCTCCTAAAGCACCACCAAACAAGGTGCGTTGGGATCTTGAGCGAGAAGGATGAGCAAGTTCCGTGACCTGCTCGCGGACCTGTTCAAAACAGATGAAGAAAAACTGCGAGAGCGAAAACGCCGTGTCCAACATCCGCATATGATTGATGCTAAACGTCATTGGGATTGGGACACGGGCTACGCAGATTTACCAGAGGATTCAAAAGATGACGAACGAAAATAAAGACACATTCTACACTGATGCCAAGCCAGTTTTGATCTGGAGTAGTGTGATCACTGTTGTGGCCCTTGCATTTGCTCTGATCGGGCAGTATGCTTATGCCGAAGAACGCTATCCCTACGGTAGCACCTGGCAGATAAAGTGTGAGCAGAGCGCGGACGGTAGGAATGCACAGTGTTGGTTGGTGGAAGAGCCAAATGATCCCGTTGAAGGCATTGACATTCTATTCCCAGAGGAGGACAAATAGTGTTTAATCTATTCGGCGATAAAAAAACAAAAGCAAAGAAAAAATACTTAGAGACACTAGAACTTGCACAGAAGGCACAGCGATCGGGCGACATCAGGCAGTATAGTTTCTTAATTGAAAAAGCAAACATTTATAAAAAGGATGCAGGTATATGAAGGAAGTAGTAGTAGGAATGTTCTTGATGTTCGGTGCAACCGCAGGTGTGTTTGCATTCCTTGGCAGTGGAGAAACTAGAAACATTGGATTCAATAACGGACAATGCCAACGCAGTCAACAGTTTTGCGGCGTGACTTGGAATAGTGGAGAGACAATAAAAGTTGCCACACCCGCACCTGAAGTGGCGGCCGGTGCTAAACATTATGAACAGTGCTCAGCCTGTCACGGACAAGCAGGACAAGGTGGTGTGGGTCCAGCATTAGCAGGACAGACAAGCGACATGATTGTGGACAAACTTACCAAGTATAAGAACGGTGAAACCATAGGACAACAAAGTGCTATGATGTGGGGACAGGCGTCGTGGATGACTGAACAAGATATGCGTGACATCGGCAACTTTGTAGAGACGCTATGAAGATTTCAGAATGGTGGTATAGTATTGCAATTTGAATACCTGCTTTAGCAATAAGCACGGTTATATTGGTTGATACACTAGGAGGCTATTGATGGAAGACACAGGATTCGTTTTATTTTGTTTAGGTATTGCACTTCTGTTAGCTGTTATGATTGCTGACACTGGCAGGCAGGACAAATGAAATCCGAAACAGAAATTGTATACATATATGAACAACTGTCAAAATACTGGCCAGCAGTAAAAGACAACCTTCCGGATGCTAAGATTAAAGAAAAAGCGTATACCAGTCTTATAGGAGTGATGCTTAGTGCGCAAAGCCAAGATGCAAGAACAGCAAAAGCTTGTGATGCATTGTTTGCACTTGCCCAAACTCCACAAGACATGCTTAAACTAAGTCAAGAAGAAATCATAGAAGCCATCCGTCCTGCGGGACTGTTTCAGGCCAAGAGCAAAAACATTTTGGCAACAAGCAAAATGCTGTTGGAAGAGTTTGGCGGGGTAGTGCCCGACACACACAAAGAACTGATGCGTTTGCCAGGAGTTGGCAAAAAGAGTGCGGACATTGTTACCCGCTTTGTGTTTGGCAAGCCCTTCATCGCGGTGGATACACATGTGTTCAGGCTGTTGTGGAGATTGGGTTGGACAGATAGTTTAGACGAGGGCAAGTCAAGTATTATTGTAAATGACACCACTCCAGATAAGTATAAACCAGCGGCACACATGCAACTAATTACACATGCAAAGCGTATTTGTAAAAGTCGCTCACCCAAATGTGATTATTGCGTTCTTGAGAAAGTGTGTAGTAAGCGTGACATTGACATACCAAAGTCTCAGCTTAGAAATGTATATAAACAAAAAGAGCAATTATGAATTATAATTTAACCAGACACGAATATGATGCAGTAGTAATAGGCGGCGGCGGAAGTGGCTTACGAGCGGCAATTGGACTTGTTAAAAAAGGTTTAAAGATCGCTGTTGTTAGTAAATTATTTCCTACAAGGTCGCACACTGTCGCGGCACAGGGCGGTATTTCAGCTGCGTTAGGCAATATGGGAGAAGATAAATGGCAGTGGCACGCTTATGACACTATCAAAGGCGGCGACTGGTTAAGCGACCAGGATGCTGTTGAATTTATGTGCCGTACTGCTCCAGAAGCTGTTGTAGAATTAGAGCATTGGGGTGTGCCATTTAGTCGCACCAAAGAAGGCAAAATCTATCAGCGTCCATTTGGCGGCATGACTTCAAACTATGGAGAAGGCATTGTGCAAAGAACTTGTGCTGCGGCAGATAGAACAGGACACGCAATACTACACACATTATATCAACAGTGCCTCGCGGAAGGAGTAAATTTCTTTTCAGAGCATTACACAACGGATTTACTAAAAGACGATGAAGGTAGAATTACAGGAAGTATTGCATGGTGTTTAGAAGATGGAACGCTTCATCAATTCGATGCAAATATGACAGTGATAGCCACAGGCGGATATGGAAAAGTCTATCAATCGGCCACATCGGCACATTCATGCACGGGCGACGGAGGCGGCATGGTGTTACGTCAGAGTCTTCCTCTTCAGGACATGGAGTTTGTACAATTTCATCCAAGTGGAATCTATGGTGTAGGTTGTTTAATCACAGAAGGCGCACGAGGCGAAGGCGGATATTTGACCAATAGTAAAGGCGAGCGTTTTATGGAACGATATGCTCCAAACGCAAAGGATCTTGCTAGTCGAGATGTTGTAAGCCGAGCTATTACAATTGAAATAAATGAAGGCAGAGGTTGCGGACCCGACGGGGACTATGTAGACCTAAATCTGATGCATTTAGGGCAAGATATTATTAACGAACGGTTGCCAGGAATTAAAGAAGAAGCTCATATTTTTGCACAAGTAGACATAACTAAACAACCAATTCCTATAGTTCCGACCGTTCATTACAATATGGGAGGAATACCAACGAATTATCATGCAGAGGTTGTAACAGTGGAAGATGGTGTTACAAAAACAGTACCGGGACTCATGGCCATCGGGGAAGCTGCCTGTGTAAGTGTTCACGGAGCAAACAGGTTAGGTAGCAACAGTCTTATTGATTTAATTGTGTTTGGTAAAGCCGCGGCAGATAGATGTGCAGAAATTCTGACTCCTTTTGAAACGCCTAAACCTAGTACACAGCACAGCATTGACCAAGCACTAGCACGTTTTGACAGAATACGTACACGCCGAAGCGATGAAAAACAACACGAAGTACGACAGGACATGCAAAAGATTATGCAGAGTAAGGCGGCGGTGTTTAGAACGGAAAAAACACTGCAACAGGGTATTGAACAGTTGAAGCCAGTGCGTGAGCGTTTTGAACAGGGCACGGTGGAAGACGACAACATGATTTGGAACACTGATTTGATGGAAGCATTTGAGCTGGACAACATGTTGGCACAGGCCGATGCTACAATTCGTTCAGCGGAACATCGCAAGGAAAGCCGTGGTGCCCAAAGCCGTGATGATTATTTCGAGCGCGACGACGAAAATTGGTTGAAGCACACTTTGTATTGGGAGGGAGGCACGTTTGATTATCGAGACGTAGTTCTCGAACCACTTACAGATGAAATGGATGCGATACCACCTAAAGCGAGGACTTATTAATGTTTGCGACACACAAATTTACATGCACAGTTAACGATGCAATATCCATTGCAGTGCGAGATAGTTTAGACGAAAATGAAGTTTACGAAACAATTTACAAACCAGAAATCTTCTATGAAGCCTGCACTCACGCTACTGAACGACAGGCTACTGAAGTAAATACCCATAAGAGCGCTCTCAAAAACCTACTTGCAATAGGAGAAAAAATAGCTAGAGAAACAGCCGGCGACATTGGTTCGGCTTTGTACGAAGAACATATAAGCCATCTTAGACAAGAACTTGGATAATGAAATCTGGACCAGGACTTGAAATGAGTCAATGGGATAGAAAATTTGCTTATATTCCTAAAAAAGTCTCTAGCGGAAAATGGGTATGGTTTTCATATTTTTATGAAAGAAGAATTCATATAGACAGATACGGAATGACCCCAATCAGTCAAATGTATTGGAGTTACACTTATTCTAAAAAAGAATTTATGATAGAGACACTAAGAGGCAGAGCAGATGAACCCATTCATAAAAATATTCAAGAACAAACAAACAAAAGACAACTGCAATATATCAACGATATCTATAAAAGATATCAGCGACGTAAGTTTGCAGGACCAAAATTTAAATGAAGTAAAACAAGATCCTAAGAAAAGATTACATCATGATCGGATGTCCGACAAAGATAGATTCGAACAAGCCACAAAGTACAACACCTATCAAGTTAATGGCCTAGACATTGACTTCTAGATTTAGTTATGCTTAAATAGTATTGTAACGATGAAGCAGACCGAAAGGTTGACGGACGCGGGTTCGACTCCCGCCGCCTCCACCATAAGCATGGTGCGAAACCACATTCTAAGAACGGAGTTGATCGCCGATTGGAATGTCCTGACTCATATTCAGGGTGCTTATGATGGGGGCGCCATGGTTTCGACGGCGATACAATTAGGCGAGTGGAGTTACCGACAGGCGAAGGACGTAATCCTAGCAAATAAAGTAAATGCAAACGAAGAATTTGCACTTGCGGCTTGATCCCCTAAGCGGGTAGAGTCGGCGGGGTTTCGAGTTATCCTGGCAACAGAAAACTCGCCTATCCAAGAGAGTTTCGATGAATATAACCGACAACGCAAAAAAGCACCTACAAAAAATTGCCAACAATAGTTCTGTGGACACGGTTGTATTCTCTGTCAAAGGCGGAGGATGCAGCGGGTTCATGTATAATTGGCAAGTTAACAACCGCGAAGACATGAACGAAGACGTCCATGAGTTTGTAGAAATCAATGAAGGATTGTATCTTGCCGTAGATGACATAAGTTGGACTTATGTAAGTGACTGTGAAATCGACTACGTAGAAGACTTGACAGGCAGCAGTCTTGTTGTTAATAACCCTCTTGCTGCCGGCGCTTGTGGTTGCGGTGAAAGTATTACTTTCTAATAGATTTTTTATATAGCAACCATTTAAAAATAATATTGAAAAAAGCTATTTTATAGTTGATTTCTATGTTAAATAGTCGTACACTTATAACTGAACACAATACTTAAGGAGATAATACGTATGAGTAAAGATGTCTCACAGTGTCCATTTCACGGTTCTAACACAACCCCGGACACAGGCACACAAAACAAGGATTGGTGGCCTAACCAGCTTAACCTAGATATCCTTAGACAACATGACACAAAAAGTCATCCAGACAATGATATAGATTACAAACAAGCAGTGAAGACACTGGATCTTGATGCTGTTAAAGCCGACGTTAAAGCAGTAATGCGCGACAGCAAGGATTGGTGGCCTGCAGACTATGGACATTATGGTCCGTTTTTTATTCGCATGACTTGGCACCAAGCTGGTACATATCGTGTTGGCGATGGACGCGGCGGCTCTTATACAGGTAACCAGCGTTTTGCACCTCTAAACAGCTGGCCCGACAACGGCAATTTAGACAAAGCACGTCGACTGCTTTGGCCAGTAAAAGAAAAGTATGGTAACAAGTTGAGTTGGGCAGACTTGCTGGTGCTTGCAGGAAATGTTGCTATTGAAGACATGGACGGTCCTAATCATGGTACTGCACTGGGTCGCGAAGACATTTATCATCCAGAGAAGGACATCTACTGGGGCGCTGAAGATGAGTGGTTGGGTGATGACCGTTATGGTGACACTCGCCAGGATCTTGAAAATCCGCTTGCCGCAGTGCAGATGGGTCTAATCTATGTAAACCCAGAAGGTCCCAACGGTGATCCGGATCCCGCTCGTTCTGCCCAGGATGTCAGAGAAACATTTGCTAGAATGGCAATGAACGACGAGGAAACATTTGCTCTTACCGCGGGTGGACATACGTTTGGAAAATCGCACGGTGCAGGTGACGCCGAAAATGTCGGCGCCGAGCCAGAGGGTGCGCCTATCGAAGCACAGGGATTTGGCTGGTCTAGCACTCACAAGTCAGGCAAAGGTGTTGACACAATTACGAGCGGCATCGAAGGTCCGTGGACTACTAATCCTATTCAGTGGGACATGGGTTACCTAGAATTACTCTACGGTTACGAGTGGGAATGTAAAAAGAGTCCAGCAGGCGCTTGGCAGTGGCATCCGATCGATTGCCGCGATGAAGATATGGTTCCGCAGGTTGACGGTAGCGATGAAAAGGTTCTGCCTATGATGACAACTGCTGACATGGCTCTTAAAGTAGATCCTGTGTATAGAGAAATCGGCGAGCGTTTCTTGAAGGATCCAGAAGCGTTTGGCGAGGCATTTGCTCGGGCATGGTTTAAACTGTTGCACAGAGACATGGGTCCAAAGACCAACTATGTTGCTGGTGATTATAAAGATGCCACTTACACTTGGCAGGATCCGGTGCCCGAAGGCAAAACCCTATCAGACTCAGAAGTCGAGCAGGTTAAAAAGCAAATTGCAGTTTCTGATTTGACTGTGCCAGAAATGGTAGAAGTTGCATGGGCTAGTGCAAGCGCGTACCGTGATTCAGACAAGCGCGGTGGTGCAAACGGTGGTCGTATTCGACTTGCTCCTCAGCGTTCTTGGGCAGTAAACAATCCGGCACTGTTGGAAAAGGTTCTTCCTGTATACGAAGACATTGCAAAAACTACTGGTGCAAGTGTTGCTGACGTAATCGTTATTGCAGGCGCATATGCGATTGAGCAGGCATCGAACGCTACGGTGAATACAACAACTGGTCGCGGTGATGCCACACAAGAAAACACTGATGTGGATAGCTTTGCATGGCTTGAGCCAAGAGCATGTGGTTTCCGCAACTACGTAGAAAAAGAGTTTGCGGTAAGCCCAGAAGAAATCATGCTCGATAAGGCACAGCTTCTTAACCTCACACCTGTTGAGTTGACTGTATTAGTCGGAGGCTTACGCAGTCTGCATGTTTCTAGAACAGGCGAAGGCATTTTTACAGAGAAGCCAGAACTGTCCAGCCAGTGGTTCAAAGAGCTGCTAACAATGGAGAACGAATGGCGTCAAACTGGTTACAATTCTTTTGACGGTGTTGATCGCGCTACTGGCGAGACAACTAAAACCGCTACTAGAATTGACTTGATTTTCGGCGGCAATTCAGAGCTTCGCGCATTGGCCGAGTTCTACGCACAGGATGATAACAATGACAAATTTGTCGCAGACTTTGTTGGTGCCTGGAACAAGGTAATGAATGCAGATCGTTTTGACTTGAAGTAATAATAATAAACCAAAAGGGCAGAGGTACTAAATACTTTATAAAATGAATAAAAGAGTATTTGTCCTCTCGCCCACATTTACGGCAGACTGGCACCTTTCTTTACGATTTCTTGTATTGATAGGTGCCGTTCTTTTTTCAATTTCCATTTATTTTTCGTATTTAGGTCTTTGGCTAATAATTCCTTTCGCTGGTCTTGAATTTGGCGCACTGTTGGTATCTCTATGGTTATCAGCAAATAAATCAAATGAAAAGAACGTATTAATAATAACAGACTACAGCGTTACCTTAGAAAAAGGAAGAAAAACAAGAAGTAGTTCTGTTACTTTTGAGAAAATTTGGTGCGAAATAATCCTTGAACACTTGCCTAGACGCTGGAAGCATACTCGTTTGTTTTTAAGATGTAAAGACGATAAAGTTGAATTTGCAGAATTTTTAGACGCAGACGAACAAAGTGAACTTAGCAAAAAATTAAAAAATATTATAGGACCAGTAGGAGTTTAGCATGAGTAGATTTATGAATTGGATCGACGAGCGATTCCCGGCAACAAAATTATGGAACGAGCATGTAGCAGAGTATTATGCTCCGAAAAACTTCAACTTTTGGTATTATTTTGGTGCTCTGTCTCTGTTTGTGCTTGTTAATCAACTTTTAACTGGCATTTGGCTTACAATGAACTATGTGCCTTCTGCGGAAGGTGCGTTTGCATCAGTTGAATACATCATGCGAGATGTTGAGTGGGGTTGGCTAATACGTTATATGCACTCAA
>Ga0209937_1000060_pt1 | contig 37642 bp, 50 predicted proteins | sample SalPon1_B_H2O_MG_FD_185699 | JGI IMG/M metagenome (GOLD analysis project Ga0209937, IMG submission 185699) | Salt pond water microbial communities from South San Francisco under conditions of wetland restoration - Salt Pond MetaG R1_B_H2O_MG... | ecosystem: Environmental > Aquatic > Non-marine... | reverse complement strand
GAGGACCTCGCCCGGGCGCTGGGCAAGCGGACCTACCGCCGGAAGATGGAGGCGTTCGTGTTGGGGTCGGTCATCATGGCCATCGCGGGTGTCTACTACGCGCATCTCAACCTGTTCGTGACGCCACAGAATCTCGCGCCGATCAACACCTTCTACGTGTGGGTGGCGGTGATCCTCGGCGGTGCGGGGTCGAACCGCGGGGCGGTCTTCGGGGGATTCATGATCATCGCCATCCGCGAGGGCACCCGGTTTCTGGGTGACCTCCTCCCGGCGAGCATCACCGTCGGCGTCGACCTCATCGACACGACGTACGCGACGGTGGCGGCGAACTTCGCGGCGACCCGGCTGCTGGCGGTCGGGCTGCTGATCATCCTCGTGATCCGCCTGCGACCCGAGGGGCTGTTGCCGCCGGAGGCGGAGCTGATCTGGCCCGCCGCACGGGAGGACGCCGATGCCTGAGCCGCTGCTGCGTGTCACGGACCTGCAGAAGTCCTTCGGTGGGCTCACCGCGACGGATCACGCCAGCTTCAGCATCGAGGCTGGGACGATCACCGGCCTCATCGGTCCCAACGGCGCGGGCAAGTCCACGTTGTTCAACCTCATCAGCGGGTTTCTCGCCCCAGATGCTGGTACGGTGCAGATCGCAGGGCGAGACCTCACCGGGGCGGCGCCTGCGGCGGTCGCAGCTGCCGGCTGCATCCGCACCTTCCAGACGCCGCGGCCCCTCCCGGGGATGACCGTCCGTGAGGCGCTGCTCATCGGTCCCCAGCAGCAGGTGGGCGAGGCCCCGCTGGCGCTGTTCCGGACGCCTGCGGCGGTGACCGCAACGGAGCGGGAGAACCTCGATGCCGTCGAGACGATCGCCGCGGAGTTCGCGATCGACCATCTGCTCGATGCGCCCGCGACCGACCTCTCGGGGGGCCAGCTGAAGCTCGTCGAGCTCGCCCGGGCGATGCTCGCGCGGCCCGACCTCCTGCTGTTGGACGAGCCGGTCGCAGGCGTCAACCCCACGCTGCGGAACACCCTCGCATCGCACATCGAGCGGCTGCACGCCGAGGGGGTGACCTGCTGCATCATCGAACACGACATGGAGTTCATCATGCACCTTGCGGACCCCATCATCGTGCTGGACCGCGGACGGGTGCTCATGGAGGGCACACCGGCGGCTGTCCGGTCGGACCCCCGGGTGATCGATGCGTACCTCGGGGGTGGATGAGATGACCGCACCGCTGCTGCAGCTGGATGCCGTCGACAGCGGTTACGGCGAGGCGCAGATCCTCTTCGGGGTCTCGATCAGTGTCGATCCGGGGGAGCTCGTCTGTCTGATCGGCCCCAACGGCGCGGGCAAGTCGACGGTGCTGAAGACGGTCTTCGGACTGCTCGACCCATGGGCAGGGACGATCACCTACGATGACGTCTCGATCGGCGGGGCCGACCCGGCGGTCGTCGTCCGCACGGGCATCGGGTACGTCCCACAGCGGCGGAACGTCTTCGGCTCGCTCACCATCGAGGAGAACCTCCAGATGGGTGCGGTCGCCCGTGATGATGCAGGGACGGGGGTCATCGAGCAGCTGTACGAGCAGTTCCCCATCCTCGCGGACAAGCGTGCTGCGCGTGCGTCGACCCTCTCGGGCGGCCAGCGGCAGATCCTGGCGTTCGCGCGCGCGCTCGTCCCGGAGCCACGGCTGCTGCTGATCGATGAGCCGTCTGCGGGACTGGCACCCAACACCGCCGCCGCGGTCTTCGACCACGTCGCGGCGGTCAACGACATGGGGACGGCCGTGCTCATGGTCGAACAGAACGCGAAACGGGGCCTCGCGATCAGCGACCGCGGGGTCGTCCTCGACCAGGGTGCCGTGGAGTTCACCGCCCCGGCTGACGCGGTGCTCGAGGATGAGCGGATCGCCGAGTTGTACCTCGGCGGCTAGTCCCCGGCGGCCGCCCACAGATACAGACAGGCGTAGCTGCGGTACGGGCGCCAGCTCTCTGCGAGCTGCGTCATCGCCGTGCGATCGGTCACCCCGGTCACGGTGGCGAGCGCCCGCCTGATCGCGAGGTCCTCGACCGCGAACACATCGGGGCGACCGAGCGCGAAGATCAGCTGCATCTTCGCTGTCCACGGGCCCACCCCGCGGATCTGGGTCAGGCGGCGGATCACCGCCGCATCATCCAGCGGCGCCAGCGCCTCGCGCGTGAGTGTGCCGGCGGCGACCGCAGCCGCGATGGCCTGGACCGTCTCGGCCTTCTGCTGTGACAGCCCCACCGCCCGCAGCTGTGCGGGCGCCGCGTGTGCGACCGCCGTGGGCGTCGCACCCACCGTCGCATGCAGGCGCCGCTCGATCGCCGCTGCGGCATCCATCGAGATCTGCTGGCGGACCACCGAGCGGACGAAGCGGGCGAAGAACGATGGGGCCGGCTCGAGCCGCTGCGGTGGGACCGTCGTGACGACCGGCCCCAACGTCGCATCCGCAGCCAACGCACGTCGTGCACGGTGGTCCCCATCCATCTCAGAGGACCCTCCTCGGGGCCTCACGCGCGGAGATCACCGTATCCGGTGCCTGCTGAGTGTCGGCGTCCAGACACACCTCACAGCGGGGCCCCTGCCTACCCATACGGGCCGCACCCACCCCCGGCGGTTGATGGTATCGGTGACTTACTGCCCGACCTCGATGTCCGCCCCGATGGTGTTGCCCCACTCGGTCCACGAGCCGTCGTAGTTCCGCACCGCATCGAAGCCCAGCAGCTCATGCAGCACGTACCATTCGATGGATGACCGCTCGCCCACACGGCAGTAGGTGATCACCTCCTCGGAGCCGTCGATGCCCGCGTCGGCGAACAGCTCGGTGAGCTCCTCCGGGGACTTGAAGCGGCCGTCATCCCGCAGCACGCTCGTCGTCGGGACGTTCGACGCACCGGGGATGTGTCCCCCGCGCTGTGCGGTCTCCTGCAGCCCCTCGGGGGCGATGATCTCCCCGGTGAACTCCGCGGGCGAGCGCACGTCCACGAGCGGCTGCTGTGCGTCGATGGCGGCCTCGACCTGGTCCCTGTACGCGCGGATCGATGCATCCGGTGTGGCCCCACTGTACGTCTGTGGGGTGAAGCTGGGTACCTCGGTGGTCAGTGGGTACTCCTCGGCCACCCAGTACTCCTTGCCGCCGTCGATGATCCGCACGTCAGCATGGCCGAAGTAGCGGTACTCCCAGTACGCGAACAGCGCGAACCAGTTGGGCACCCGACCGCCGCCGTAGAGCACGACGGTCGAGTCGGGGGTGATCCCCGCCTCCGCGTTCAGTGCCTCGAACGCCTCAGGGCTGAGCAGGTCCCGACTGATGGGGTCGCTGAGGTCCTCATCCCAGTGGAAGAAGGTCGCCCCGGGGATGTGGCCGTCCTCGTAGGGGGTGTACTCCGACTCTGCGGTGACAGTGGGGTTGTTGACCTCGAGCAGCCGATAGGCGGGATCGTCCGCGGTGAACTCGTCGATGTGTGATTCGACCCAGTCGGCGGTGACAAGTGTCTCTGTTGCCATACCAGGTGATGTCGTGGAACGGGCAAAGGGGTGGCCACCCCAGCAACCTCTGCGGTGTTCTGTGACGGTCATCGATGGACACATCCGGTCCTGCGTGCCGATGTCGGGGCGCACCGCGGCCGAGGCGGTCTGCGATGCGGTCGGAGCTACCAGCAAGTATTGCCGTTGTCACCCGTCCACGGTCACGAGCACCTTGGTCGCCTCCCGGTCGTCCATCGCCGCATACCCATCGGCGATCGCCTCGAGGTCGACGGTCAGGTCGAAGATCGGCGCGGGGTCGAGCGTCCCCGCGAGCACGTCTGCGAGCAGCTCTTCCGCGTATGCCCGCACGGGCGCGACGCCCCCGCGGAGCGTGATGTTGCCACGGAAGAACGGGGAGAGGTCCAGTCCCTCGCCCATCCCATGCGGGACACCGACGTACCCGATCGTGCCCCCCGGGCGGCACACCGCCGTGGCCGTCTCCATCGCACTCGTCGCGCCCACGCACTCCAGCACGTGGTCCACGCCGCCGTCGGTGACCGCCAGTGCGGCATCGACCGCATCCTCGCCACGGGCAGCGATCGTCTCGGTCGCACCGAACTCCTCTGCGAGGGCGAGGCGGTCGGGGTGATGCCCCATCGCGACGACCTGCCGTGCCCCCAGCCGTCGGGCCGCCAGCACCCCACACAGCCCCACCGCCCCATCACCGATGACGACACATCGGTCCGCAGCGCCGACCCCGGCTGAGACCGCTGCGTGGTGGCCGGTGCCCATCACATCCGTCAGCGGCAGGATCGACCGGAGCATCCCGGGGTCATCAGCGGCGGGCTCGGGGATGCGGACGAGCGTGCCATCTGCGTGGGGGCAGTGGACGTACTCCCCCTGTGCGCCACCGTTCTCCCCCGCCCAGCTCGCGCGGTCGGTGCAGGCGATCTGCAGCCCACGCCGGCAGAACTCACATCGGCCACAGGAGATGAGGAACGGGGCGAAGACGCGGTCACCCGGGGTGACCGACCGCACGGCATCGCCCACCGCCTCGACGATGCCCATCGGCTCATGGCCCACACGGGCTCTGTGGTCACGCTCGGAGATTCCCCGGTAGAACCAGAGGTCCGATCCACAGACAGCGGTGTGTGTGATCCGGACGACCGCCGAGGTCGGCGTCGTGACCGTCGGTGTGGGGACCTCATCGACGACGATCTCGCCAGGTGCCTCGAAGAGAGCAGCGCGCATGCCACATGCTCTGGCCCCCGAGCACAAAACCGCTGAGGCTCTCCGGTGCCCTGTGACTCACCGCGTCGATGGTCCCGGCCGCCTCAGACTTACCATCGCCGTGCCCGGGGGACCGCCTGTGTGTCGTCCAGGTCCCCCGGTCAGTCGCCGAACATCTGCCGCATCATCGGGTGCATCTCCATGAGCTGCTCCTCGGCGATCTCCTCGTACAGCTTGTAGGTGATCGACACCGTCAGCAGCAGCCCCGTCCCCGAGACGCTGCCGATCGTCCCCAGCATGTTCGCACCCACGGCCAGCACGCCGACGAGCGCGCCGCCGATGACCGTCACCTGCGGGATGTACCGCTCCATCACCTTCTCGATCACCTGCGGGTTGCGCCGGAAGCCGGGGATCTGCATCCCCGAGCGCTGGATCTGCGCGGCGGTCGCGTCGGGGCCCATCCCCGTCGTCTCCACCCAGAAGATCGCGAAGATCGCCCCACCGATGACCATGAAGATGAGGTCGATCGCCACACGCACCGCGATGTCGAGCGGGTCGGCGGCGGTGAACCCCAGGAACCACATCCAGTCCTGTCGCGACTGGATCGGCGCGAGGTACCAGAACAGCCCGCCGGTGATCTGCCCCTGCGAGTACGTCCCCACCCACGCTGGCATCGCCGCCCATGTCGAGTTGAGGATCTGCCCGAGGAACTGGATGTTCGCCTGCACCGCCCGCACGAGGATCATCGGCAGGACGGACGCGTAGATGAGCTTCACCGGGAAGCGCCCTCGGGCGCCCTTGACCCGTGCGTGCGAGAGCGGGATCTCCACGCGCACGCTCTCGGCGTACACGACGATGATGAAGATGAGCAGCGTCGTGATGAGCGCGAGCAGCTGACCCGAGCCCAAGAAGAGGTCCGACAGTCCATCGCCCGTCAGCGGTGAGCCGATCTCGACCGCACCGGTGACGATCGCGATCCACGTCGGGAAGAACCCCGACTGCTGGCCGAGGGACTCCCAGCTGAAGAAGCCGGCGACGAGCTGCTGGCTCACCCCGGCGATGATGAACAGCCCGACGCCGGAGCCGACGCCCCACTTGCTCACGATCTCGTCCATGAACAGGATGAGCACCCCGCCGACGAAGATCTGCGCGAAGATCAGCGCCTGCACACCGCCCAGGCCGACGCCCAGGACGCTCGCCACCTGTGGATCGGCCGGGAGGAACCCCCCCGCGAACACCATCGGCAGCCCCGTCAGGATCACCATCACGATCACCAGCAGCTTCTGCAGCCCCTGGTAGAGGATCTGGTCGTAGGGGTCGTTCGTGTCGAGCCCCAACAGGTCGGCCCCACCCAACAGCTGCAGCACGATCGACGCGGTGACGATCGGGCCGATCCCCAGCTGGAGGATCGACCCCTGCGCGCCGGCGAGGATCGACCGGAACTGCCCGAAGAAGTCCGACCCACCGCCGGTCTGCAGGCCGTACAGCGTGACGTTCGTCAGGAAGAAGTACAGGATGAGGATGCCCGCGGTCCACAGCAGCTTGCGGCTGAAGGAGACGTGGCCCGTCGGCCGGACCACCGACGGCATCCGCGTGAGCACCGGTGCCGCCGCCTCCTTCCAGCCCATGCGACTACGACTCCTCGATCGCCTCGCCGCCGGCGGCCTCCAGCTTCGCGATCGCGCTCGCGCTGAATTTGGTCGCGGTCACCGTCAGCGGATGGTGCACCTGCCCGCCGCCGAGGACCTTCACCGCCTGCCCGTCGACGTGCTCTGCGGCATCGACCGCATGGGGCCCCGCCCCAGCCTCCCGGTCGCCTGCGGCGATGGCGGCCGCGACCGCCGCGTCCAGCTCACCCAGCGAGACCGTCGACAGCTGGGCCGCACTCGACCCATGGCGCGTGAAGCCTGACTTGCCGATCGGGTCGTACCCGTGCATGTTGTGCTTGCTGCGGCCCGCCCGCCCGCGGCCACCGCGGTGGCCCGCCCCGCGGCGGTTCTTGTGCGTCCCCCCACCGTGGGTCCGCGACCCCCGCTGTCGGCGCTTCTTGGACGTCATCGCATCGCCTCCAGCAGCGCGTCGATCTGGTCGGTGGTGTGCAGTCCCACCTGGCCTCCCGCCTGTGGCGGGTGCTTCTGGCCGTCGTGGCCGCCACGGGGCGGATGCAACCGCACCGCCGGGGACAGCCCCTGGTCGCGCAGTGTGGTCTCCTCGGCCACCAGCGCGGCCGCGAGCGCCGCGAAGGAGTCGTACTCCGTGTGCTCGCTGAGGTACGCCGCATCGACCGTCGCATCACCCTCGAGGGCATCCGTCCGCCGGGCGAGCACCGTCGCCAGCGTCTCCACACTCGGCTCCCCGCGGGCGACGTAGTCGTGCACCTTCGCGAGCATGCCACGGTAGGTGTCGGTCTCCGGCACCAGCGCACAGTGGTTGACGCGGTGGATGTTGAGCATCCCGAGCGTGTCGCGCACGTCCTGCGCCATGTTGACCTCCCCACGGAGCTGGATGACCGCCTGCATCACTCGCTCACCCCCTCTGCGGCCACCTTGCGTGGCAGCCGTGACTGTGAGGCGTTCCGCAGTGCGTTGTAGGTCGCCTTCGCGAGGTTGACCGTCGTGCGGGTGTTGCCGTCCGAGCGGGTCCACGCGTCCTCGATGCCCGCCAGCTCGAGCAGATGGCGGACGGTCTCCGCCGCGGCCAGTCCGAGCCCCTTCGGCGCGGGGATGATCTCGACGGTGACCGATCCCGCCTTCCCCTCGGCGGTCCGCCGCAGCGAATTGAGCCCACCGGCGGAGTCCTCCCAGGACCCCGACCCGCGGTCGACCCTGATGATCTGCAGCTTCGCGACGTCGATCGCCTTGCCGATCGCCGAGCCCACCTGGTCATCGCGCGCCTCCGCGTACCCCAGGTAGCCATCGCGGTTGCCCACCGCGACGACACACCGGAACTTCACCCGGCGACCCGAGTCGGTCATCCGCTGGACCATGTTGATGTCCAGCACCTCATCCTCCAGCCCCGGCAACAGCTGGTCGACGATCTCGGGCTCCTTCAGCGGAAGCCCCGAGTCCAGCGCCTGCTGCATCGACGTGATCTCCTCATCCTGGACCATCCGGCCCAGGCGAGTCTGTGGCTCCCAGCCACCGCCACGTCGGCTCATGCCTCCTCCATGATGCGCTCGCGGGTCGCATCGAAGTGCTCGGGGAGGGTCTCCGCGTCGAAATCACCGCTGTACAGCGGCTCATCGCGTGCGCTGGCGTACGCCGCGATGTGCTCACCGCGCGTGCGCTCCCACGCGGCGAACACCGTCTCGTTGTGGGGGATGTCCATCCCCGCGTCGATCGCCCCCTCCTGGACGGCGAAGACGCGCCCACCGGTCGTCGCCCGGTGCAGGCCGATGTCCAACACCGCTGCGGGGAGCCCCGCATCCATCGCACGGGTGCCGCACAGCAGCCCTGTGAGGTACGCACTCGGGAGGTTCCCCGTCGGTGCTTCCCAGCCGAACGCCGCCAGCTCACCGCTCGTTGCGGACACGTGCGTCACGTCCCCATCCGGACTGGGGCTCGTGAGGTGCGCGCGGACCTGCCGGTTGCTGATGCGCGTGACCAGTCGGGGGTCGCCCGACTGCAGCAGCCGGAAGCGCTGATGATAGTCCGTCAGCACCTCCCGCCGTCGCCGCATCGGGACTTTATATCGCGGTCCGGTCGCCATTATGATATCTCCACATTGTATGTCGTTTGTATATACGCTTCGAGTCGGGCGACATCGTCGAACTCGCCGCCTGAGGCCTTGTTGTACACCGTCCGGTACTGGGTGCGGTCGATGGCCCCTGACGCGCGCAGCTCCTTGAGCCGCCGTCGCTGTGCGCGGATCTGCGCGATCCACGCGCGCTTGCTGCTCTGCCGGCCACCCTTGCGCCCCTTGCGGGTCCCCGGTCCCCGGCGATGCCCGTAGGCACGCTTGGCCGCCCGTGCCCGGGCGCGACCGCGGGAGTTGGCCTTCGCGTCCTTCGCGGTGATCGTCCCCTCGGCGATGAGCTCGCGGATGTCATCGCGGGTGATCGCATCGGCGATCTCCGCCTGTGCGTCGGGGTCGAACCACACCCGGTTCGCGCCCACATCGAGCACGTCGGCGGCCATCCGCCGCTGTGCACGCAGGTTCGTCATTCTGCGCCCTCCTCGGGGACGTACGACGGATTGAGCACGCGGATCTCCGCGTCCTCGGCGCGGTCCTCGATCAGCTCGCGCTTGCGGCCACCGACCCCGCTGGCGATGCGGATCGCCTGGGTGTCACCATCGACCGCAGCGACCGCATCGGGGGTGTGCACGAGCACCTCCTCGAAGCCCGACGGGTGCAGCCCACGCGCGGCCCGCGGCGTCCGGTAGCCGGGGTCGACGAGCGCGCCCTTCCCCTTGATGCCACGGCGGCGCTTCGAGAGGTTGCCCCGTGGCCGCCGCCAGCTCTCGGGGATGCGCTTCTTCTTGTGGGTGATCTGCTGGGCGAAGCTGGGCTTGCCCTCGCGTGCGCGCTGCTGCAGCGCCGCGGCGACGTCGTCGTCGACGGTGGGGGTCTTCGTCGCATGCCCCCGCGGCACCAGCGTCACCGGCTCGTCGGGCTCTGCCTCCTCGGTGGGTGCGGTCTCCTCGACGGCTGCGGCCTCGACCTCGAGCCCGCCCACGTCCGCCTTGATCCGTGCGGCGAGGGCGGCGCCGATGCCATCGACCTCCGACAGCTCCGCCTGTGCGGCCGCCCGCACGTCCTCGACGGACCCGTATCCGGCGTCTGTGAGCGCCTCGGCGGTCGCCGGGCCGACCCCCGCGATCTCCTCGAGGGTCGCCGGTGCCTCGTCGTCGGCCGCTGCGTCCGACTCAGGCGCCTCGTCGTCGGCCTCGGGCGGCTCGGCCGCCGACGCGTCCGCCGCCTCCTCGGTGGGGGTCCTGACGTCCGCGACCGCCTCGGCGATCTGGGCGGCGAGCGCGGGGCCGACCCCATCGACCTCCGCCAGCTCGGCCTCGCTCGCCGCGGCGAGCGCGGCGACATCCTCGTAGCCGGCTGCGGTCAGCGTCTCGGCCTTCGCCGGCCCCACACCGGGGATGTCCGTGAGCGCTGTGGGTGTCTCGGACATCTCAGTCCTCCCCCAGCGACGGCTTGTGGATGATGTACACCCCGTCCATGAACACCCGGGTGTCCTTGTTGGTCACCCGTGTGAGCTGCTCGATGTCCCCGGCGGTCTGGCCCACAGCCTCCTTGTCGGGCCCCTCGAGGACCACCCGGTCACCGTCGACGGTGACGGTGGTGTCGCCGTGGATCTGTGTCCGGCGCTCGGCGCGCTCGCCGAGGAAGTTGCCGATCACGACCGCATCGCCCTCGACGCTCACCTGCATCGGGAAGTGGGCGTAGTAGATCTCCATCTCATAGCGCCACCCCTCGGTGACACCGTGGACCATGTTCGCGATGTGACTCGTGAACGTCCCCACGGTGGCCATCGTCTTGCGCCCTGTCGACGTCGCGGTGACCGTCACCGCATCATCGGCGGCCTCGACGGTGATGTCGGGGTACCACAGCTGCTTGTCGACGGAGCCGTTGGGCCCGCTGACCGTCAGCACCAGGTCGTCGACCGCAGCGGTCACGTCGTCTGCGAGCGCGATCGTCTCGCGGTGGATCTCCTCAGTAGACATAGGCGATGATCTGCCCTCCTACGCCCGCCTCGCGGGCATCATAGTGGCTCATCACGCCCGCGGAGGTCGTGACGATGAGCGTCCCGAAGTCGCGTGCGGGGAGGAACCGCTTCTCCCACCGCTCGAACGCGTCGGCACCCGCCGAGTAGCGGGGCTTGACCGCCTGACACGCGTTGATCGCACCACTGAGTTCGACCTCGAACTCACCGGCCCGGCCGTCCTCGCGGTACTCGAAGCCCGCGATGTAGCCGCGGTCGTAGAACACCTCCAAGACGGCGCCGATGATGTTCGAGGCGGGCTGTACCACGTGCGACAGATGGCCCACCCGCTCGGCGTTGTCCACGCCGGCGAGTGCATCTGCCAATGGATCGTTGCCTGCCATGATTATCGGTACTTCCTGAATCCCATCTCGCGTGCGATCTCGCGGAAACACTGCCGGCAGAGGTTGATGTCGTACTTGCCGACGAGCCCCTGCTCGCGCCCACAGCGCCGGCAGGCGACCTGCTGGCCCGTGGTGGCGTCCGCCTCGGTCTCCGCGGTCGACTCACTCATTGTCGGTCTCCGTCACCGCAGCGTCAAAGCGCTCGCGGATGAACGCGACCGCATCCGCCGGCGTCAGCTGGTGCCGCGCGGGCACCGACGCGGTCGCCTGTCGGCGCTGCGTGATGCGGTACCCCGGTCGGGTGAGGTGGACGGTCACGTCCAGCCCGTAGATCCCCACGCGGGGGTCGTACTCCTGCCCCTCGAACAGCGTGTGCTCGACGATGCCGAAGCCGAAGTTCCCGGTCGCATCGAACTGCCGCTCGTGCAGCTCCACCAGCGGCAGCGCCGTCTCGAGGAACGCCTCCGCGGTCGCCCCGCGCAGGGTGACCTTCGCACCGATCGGCTGGCCCGCCCGCGCCCCGAACTGTGCGGCATCCCGGCCGGCGATCGTCTGCACCGGGTCCTGCCCGGTGACCGCCGCGAGGATCTCCTCGGCGTTCGCCAGCTCACGGCCCCCCTCGCCGACGCCCATGTGGACGACGACCTTCGCGACCTGTGGGGTGCGCATGGGGTGCATCGCGGCCTCACTCATCGGCATCACCGCCGATGAACTGCTCGTCGATGACGACCACGTACGGCTCGATCGTCTCGAAGTGCGTCTCCGCATCGACGGCGACGCGCACCGTGTTCGGCCCGCTGCCCTGGGTCACGGTGATCGTCTCGATCTCGCCGATCTCGCCGGCGTGCTGACCGTCGACGGCGGTCACGAGCGCGCCCTCCTCGTACGGGAAGTGCGCCTCGATCTCGCGGGTGTCGGTCGTGATGATCACCGAGTCCTTCGTGTGGTAGGTGTCGGTCTCCGCCGGCGGCACCCGCAGCGTCGTCCCATCGTGCAGCGCCAGCTGTGTGGCACCCCCGTCGACGGTCTGCTTGCCCACGATCCGCCCCAGCCGGCTCGATGCGGCGGCGGGGTCGATCGGCGTCAGCGCCAGCCGCCCGCCCTCGTCGGGGAAGATGCGGTAGTACTCATCACGGTCGGGGATCGACAGGATGTCGAACAGCCCCACCGGCCGGTCGTCGTGGCGCACGGGCGCGCCGTTGATCTGCACCCCGCCGGTGCCGATCGCATAGCGTGCCTCGCGGCGCGTGTCGACGACGCCCAGCACATCCCGCAGCAGGATGACGATGGGGACGCCCGCCTCGCCGTGGGGGCCCGCGCCCGCCTTGACGGTGAACGTCTGGGTCTTGCGCTCGATGGGCCACGTCCGCGGCGCCGACAGGCGCTTCTGGTGGCGCGTCATGCGTCCTCACCCTCCAGCCGGGCGACCCGACGGGGGTCCTCCAGGTCCAGCTCGGTCACCCGCACGTTCGATGCGTCGACCGGCCGGGGGACGGCCTCGCCGTCGGCGCGGTCGACGGTCACGTCCTCGACCGCGATCGTCATCGCCGACAGGTCGACCGACAGCACCTCCCCGGTCGTCCCGGCGTGGTCACCGCGGAGCACCTCGACGGTGTCGCCCGCGTTCACCCGGACCGACCGGCGGCCGTACTCCTCGCGCAGCTCCGTGCTGAGGGGCGCGCGCACCTGCTGATGTCGCCGGTGCAGCGGGGCCTCCGCGAGCCGCTTGCGTTGTTTGCGTGGTTGCTGTGTCATGGTCATACGATCATCGTCGCCGTCGAGGCGATGCTCCCGAAGCGCTCGGCGACCTCGCGGGCGACGGGGCCTTTGATCTCGGTGCCGCGCGGCTCGTTGAGGTCATCGATGAGCACGCCGGCGTTGTCCTCGAACTTCAGGCGGATGCCGTCGGGCCGGCGGATCGGCTTGCGCTGACGGATGATCACCGCCTGCAGCACCTGCCGGCGCATCTCCGGGGTCCCCTTGGTGACCGAGACGGTCACCTGGTCGGCGATCCCCGCCTTCGGATGGCGGTTCTTCACGCCGGAGTAGCCCTTCACGGAGATCACCCGCAGCTCGCGGGCGCCGCTGTTGTCCGCACACGTGATGAGCGAGCCGCGGGAGATGCCACGGGAGACGGACGCCTTCAGCGCGTCCATCACTCCTCACCCCCCACGCGCTCGATCACGACGTGCGCCTTCGTCTTCGAGATCGGTCGGGTCTCTGCGATACGGACCGTATCACCCTCGGCGAGCTCCAGACAGGGCGGGGCATGCGCCGGCACCCGACTGCGTCGGTTCATGTACCGGTCGTACTTGGGCACCCGTACGTCGTACTCGCGCTCGACGATGACGGTCTTGTCCATCTTTGTGGAGGCGACGGTCCCCTCGAGCGTCTGTCCGCGGACGGGGAGCGACCCGTGGAACGGACAGTTCTCGTCGGCACAGTCTGCCTCCGGTTCTGGTGTGTCTAATCCTATTGCCATCTTGGCACTCCTGTGTCGCGGATCCGGTCTGCGGGTCGTGAGAGCAGTCTGTCCCCATCCACCGTAACGTGGGTCACCGCGTCGCGGTCGGCCACCGGTGTGGCCGGCCGGTCCGCCGCGATCCCCGGGGTGTTGCCATCCCCGGCGGCTTCATCCATGGGTCGCAGCCGTCGGTCTGCGCCCCCCGCCGTCAGGAGGGTGAACCGCAGCTGCGTGCCCGCCTTCGGGACCTGGCGGTCCCCCGCGGCGGTCGCGATCGTCACCGTCTGCTGTGTCTCGTCGACGAGGCGGCCCGACGTGCCCACCTGGGTGGGGTCGGTCGCACCGGTGACCTCCACCGCCAGCCCGATCAGCTCGTGTCGCACCAGCGTCTGTGGGGTCACCGGCATGCTCAGGCCTCCTCGTGGTCGCCTTCTTCGACCTGGATCGTCTTGATCCGGGCGATCGTCCGGCGCAGCTCGCGCATGCGCCCGGGGCTCTCGACGGCGCCGCCGGCGGCCTGCCCGGCGCGCATGTTCAGCAGCTCCGTCTGCAGCGTCTCCAGCTCGACCGAGCGCTCTGCGGCGGTCATGTCACGGATCTCCGCGGTGTAGAGGATCGCCATCTACGCGGCCCCCTCGACGTCCGCCTTGATCTGCGCGGCGAGCGCGGGCCCGATGCCCGGCACCTCCGCGAGCTCCTCTGCGGTCGCCGCCTGCACCGCCGCGACGTCGGCGAGCCCCGCCTCGACGAGCGCATCGGCCTTCGCGGGGCCGACCCCCGCGATGTCCGTCAGCGCCATCTCCGCGGGTGGCTCCTCCGTGTCGGCTGCGGATGCAGCGTCATCCATGGTGGCGATGATCTCCTCGGCCTCCGCCTCGATCTCCTCGGCGGCCGCGGAGGGCTCCGCCGCCGGCTCCGCCTCGGTGGCATCGGCCGGCTCGTCCTCGGCGGGCTCCTCGACGGACTCCTCGACGGGCTCCGCCTCGGCATCGGCATCCGCATCGTCCCCCTCGTCGGCCGTCGCGGCCTCGAGGTCGGCGACGACGAACGCATCGGGCAGCTCCGATCCCGGTGGGATGATGCGCACGGTGACGCCGATCGTCCCGAGCTTCATCACCGAGACGCCCTGGCCCTCATCGACCAGCGCCTCGGCGGGCTCGCCGTTGTGCTTGATGTAGCCGCGGTTGAACTTCTCCACGCGTGAGCGGGCGCCGGTCACCTTCCCGCTGAGGACGATCTCCGCGCCCAGTGCGCCCGCGGACATGATGCGGTCGATCGTGGTGTGGCCGGCCTTGCGGAAGTACCACCCGCGCTCGAGCGCGTTCGCGAGGCGGTCGGCGACGATCTGCGCGTTGAGGTCGGGCTCATCCACCTCCTGGACGTCGATCTGCGGGTCGTTCAGGTCGAACTGCGCCTCCAGCTGCCGCGTCACCTTGCGGATGTTCTTCCCACCCTTGCCGATGACCATCCCCGGCTTCTCCGCCTTCAGGACGATCTGCGTGCCCATCGGTGTCTCCGCGAGCTCCATGCCGCCGTAGCCGGCGCGCGCCAGCTCTGCGGAAAAGAACTCGTCGATCTGCGTCTCGCGCAGGCCGTCCTCGATGAACTGGTGCTCGTCCGCCATCAGGCCTCCTCCGGGGCCTCGACGACGAGCTCGACGTCGCAGACGGTGCTGTTCCACGGGCTGGCGCGCCCGAAGGCGCGGGGCTTGCTGCCGCGGTTGACGCCCACCTTGTGCGGCGCCAGGTGGATGATCCTCATCGCCTCGGCGTCGAACCCCTGCTCGGTGGCGTTGCCCGCCACGTTCTCGAGCAGCTCGACGAACGCCTTCGTCGCCTTCTGGGGGTAGCGGCCGGCGTCCCACCCCTGCAGGTCCGAGCGGTGCCCGACCCCGCTGTTGTGCTGCTTGAACGGGACCGACCGGCGCTTCGCGAGCACCGCCGCGAGGTACGTCCGCGCCTCACCGACGGTCATCCCGCGCAGCTCGCGGGCGATCTCCTTGCTGTGCTTCAGACTGATGGGCCGGTCGCGGATGATCCCCCGGGCGGTCGTCTCCGGATCGGTCTCGATGCTGTAGTTGATGCCCATGATCACTTGAGTGGGACGAACTTCGACGATCGGGTCGCCCCGATGCCAGCCTGTCCATGGCTGACGGAGGTGCGGGTGAGCTGGAACTCACCGAGGTAGTGCCCGATCATCTCCGGTTCGATCCGGACGCGCTCGAACTCCTGTCCCGTGTAGATCGCGAGCGTCTTCTCGACGAACGAGGGGAGGATGACCATATCCCGCAGGTGGGTGCGGATCGGGTCGTTCGCGGTCTCCTCGGGGTCCGCCGCGGCGACCTTCGCCGCGAGCTTCTCGTGCTCGGCCGACAGCCCCCGCGTGAGCGACCGACGCGGACGCGCCGGCAGCAGCTCCGCCATCTCCTCGATCGTGAGGTCCTGTAGCTCCTGTAACGTGTGACCGCGGTAGGTGAACTCCCCCTCACGGCCGGTGCGGTAGTCTGAACTCATGATTATGTGCGCCCCCCCTTGCCTCCGCGGCCGGTCCGCTTGGAGGCGATGTCACCGACCTTCCGTCCCGGTGGGGCATCCCGCGAGACGGACTTGGGCCGCCCGGGGTGCTGGCGGCCGCCCCCACCGAAGGGGTGGTCGACGGCGTTCATCGCGACCCCGCGGACCCGCGGCCACTTGATCCCCCGTGCGCGCATCTTGTGGTACTTCGCCCCGGCCTTCACGAAGGGCTTCTCCGTGCGCCCCCCACCGGCGACGACGCCGATCGTCGCGCGGCACCGTGGGTTGAGGCGCTTGACCTCCCCCGACGGCAGTCGGACGACCGCCACCTGCTTGTCATGCGTCAACAGCAGCGCGCTCGTGCCCGACGCGCGGGCGAACTTGCCACCGTCGCCGGGCTGCCGTTCGATGTTGCAGACGGGCACCCCCTCGGGGATCTCCGCCAGCGGGAGCGTGTTGCCGGGGGCGATCTCCGCGGTGACGCCCACCTGCAGCTCATCACCCACGGCGATCCCCTCCGGCGCGAGGATCATCCGTCGGTCGCCATCATCGAACTCCACAGCGGCGACCGGTGCGCTGCGGGCGGGGTCGTGCTCGATGCCGATGACCTCCCCCGAGACGGTCTCTCCGCCGTCACGCCGGTGCCGCAGCAGCGCCTTGTACCGGTGCGATGGGGCACGGAACGTCGGGGAGCCGCGGCCACGCCGCTGCCCCTGGATGCGTCGTCCCATGCTCAGAACACCCCGATCCGTGAGGCGACTTCCTGGGCGTCGTCGCCCGCCGCCAGCCGCACGGTCGCCTTCTTCGTCCCGCGCGGGGTGATCTGCGTGTTCACCTTCACGACGCTGACCTCGTACTGCTGCTCGATCGCGGCCTTGATCTCGGGCTTCGATGCGTCGATGTGGACGATGAACTGCAGCTTGTTCTCGAAGTCCATCGCATCCATCGCCTTCTCCGTCACCAGCGGGTACTGGATGATCATGCTCATCGGTCGGCCACCTCCGCCAGCGCAGCCTCGGTGTACACCGTGAGCCGGCCGGGGTGGCCCCCGGGTGCGAGGTCGGCGGTGCCCACCGTCGCGGCGGTCACGACGTCGACACCGGCGAGGTTGCGCGCGCCGCGCGAGGGCGCCTCGGCGGTCACGACGAGCACGGACTTCGGCGTCTGATAGCGCCGTCCCCGCATCGTGCCACGGCCGGCGCGGACGCTGCGGTTCGCATCCGCGCGCTCGATGTCCGCGGCGATGCCGATCTGCGCGAACAGCGCGGCCACCTCCGCGGTGCGGTGCAGCTGCTCGAAGGCGTCCTCGACGACGACCGGCAGCTGCAGCTCCGCATCGAACTGGTGCCCACGACCGGCGACGACGTCGGCGTCCGCCGTCGCCGCGAGCGCCGCGCGCACCGCGAGCTGGCGCTCCTTGCGGTTGATCTTCTTCGTCAGCTGCTTCTGTGCCTTGGGCGGGTGTGCCCGGCGGCCCGAGACCGCCTGCGGCACCCGACGCCCCCGTCCGTCCTGGCGGGGCACGTGTGCGAGCCCGCGGCCGCTGCCGAGCGACTCGGCGGGCGTGCGCATCCCCGCGAGGGGGTCGGCGCCCGAGGGCTGCTTCTGCGCGGCGTCCGTCGAGACGACCGCGCGGCGGATCAGGTCCTCGCGCAGCGGCGTCTCGAACACCGTCGGCAGCGTGATCGTCGCGCCGGCGGCCCCGTCGATGGTGGTGAGTGTGGTCTCCATGGTCATCCCTGGTTCGACGCCGTCGAGATGTGTCGGATCTCGGGGTCGTATCGTGGTGTTCGTGCGGGGCGCACCGCCCGACGCAGCCGCAGCAGCCGCTTGTCGGGGCCGGGCACCGAGCCCTTGATCAGCGCGTGGGGGCCGTCGACCTCGCCGTAGCCGACGAAGCCACCGTCGACAGACGCCTCATCGCCCGCGCCGATCGCGAGCAGGCGCTTGTTCAGCTCGGTGCGCTTGTGGTACCCCGTCTGTCCCTGCTGGGGGACCGTCGAGCGCACGCGCGAGGGGTTCCACGGCCCGAGCGTCCCGATGCGGCGGCGCCACCCCTGGCGGGCGTGCTTCCCCTTGCGCTTCTGGACGCCCCAGCGCTTGACGGGCCCCTGCGTCCCCTTCCCCTTGGTGACGCCGATGACGTCGAGGTACTCGCCGGGTCGGAACAGCTCCGCGACGGCGTGCTCGCCACCGTCGGCGAGCAGGTCCATCGCGTACGCGAGGCGCTCGGCGATGCTGCCGCCGCCGACGCGCGTCTCCATGACATCCGGCTTGCGCTTGGGGATGTTCTGCATCCCCGCGGGACGGGTGTGCGTCAGCATGCGGATCTCATCGATCTCGCCGGCCTCGACGGCCGCCTCGAGCCCCGCCGCATCGCCCGCGTCGGCGGGGTCTGTCGGGGTGGGCATCGCGCGGTCGAGCTCCGCATCCAGCTCCTCGGCCCACGCCTCGGTCACCGGCATCATCCCGTAGGGGGTGTCCCGGTAGCCGCGGACGGCGATCGCGTGCATGGGTGGGGTCTCGAGGACCGTCACCGGCACGGCGACCTCCATCCCCTCGGTGGGTGCGTTCGCGGCGTCATCGACCATGATGACCTGCGTCATCCCGGCCTTGTACCCCGCGAAGCCCTGCAGCTGCGGCGCTCCGTCATCCGCGGGCCAGCTGGAGATCCGGGGGACCTCACTCCGCGCACGCTTGCGCGGGCTGAAGCCCATCGAACCTTTTCGTGGTCTGTGTGTCGTTGGCATGTGTTCACTCCATGATCGCCAGACACGCGAGCGTCGCCATCACCGCCTCCTCGGTGCGGACGACGTCGGTGTGCTGTCGTGGAATCGACCGCAGCCAGCGATCCACCCCCAGCGGGGACATCCCCGCCGCGAGTGCATCCGGATCTGCGTCGGCCATCGCCAGCAGCCCCCGTCCGGGGGCGCCGAAGACGACCGTCATCCCATCCTCGGCGATCGCCGTGGTGAGCGCAGCCAGGTGTGCCTGCGTCAGCGGCGTCCCGTGGCGGGACGTCGCGATGGGCACCCCGGCATCGGGTCGGTCGAGCAGCGCATCCAGCGCCGCCGCCTCGACGGCGAACGTCGCCGGAGCGCGCTCGACGATCCGTGCTTGGAGTGGGTCTCTCGAAGAGATCCTGATGGTGACGCGGTCGCCCTCATCCAGCGGTCCCACCTCGGGTGGGGCGATGAGGGCGAGTGGGTGTTGCAGTTCGCAATTGACCCAGACGCGGCCTTCAGATCCGACCTCGGTCACGATTCCGTCTATTAACGACCCCGGACCCTGCGATCCGGAGCCGGCCTCGGCCGACGGCTGCATCGGCGGCAGCACCCCCGCGAACTCGAGGTCCGCGTGGATGTCCCACCGGCGCGTGCGGTCGGAGGCGGGTGTCGCGGCGTACCGCAGCACCCGCGTGATGAACGGTGCACCCCAGCGGCCCTCCCCCTCGGGGTCGCTGAAGACCCCGATGCGGTCGATGCCGAAGATGGTGGCCGCCCGGGCGATCGTGCCCAGCTTACGGGTCGCATCACGCTTGTCTGTCGCCTCGCGCACCACCGAGGACGGGATCAGTATCGTTGACGTCATTCCGGTCCTCGCGTGCTGTCGGCCAGACTGTACCACAACTAACAGAAATCCGCTGTATAAGGCTAGCGAAAGCACCAGCGGGGTGTGAGCCGCTGGCACACCGCGGTGTCGCAATCCTTAATTCGCCCACCCGGATGCGTGTAGATGGACACCAGCGCTGGTAGTGTAGTGGTATCACGTGACCTTGCCATGGTCACAACCTGGGTTCAAATCCCAGCCAGCGCATCACCGTGGCGCACACCGGGGAGTCGATGGACTCCCTCAACCGGCAGGCCGTCGAGCTGGTCGATGAGCTGCTGGAGTTCGCCCCCGCCCTGGACGTGCGGGCCGTCGAGCTGGCGGCGGGCACGACCGTCATCGACTGTGGCGTCGAGACGGTGGGGTCGATCGGCGCGGGGCTGCTGTGTGCGGAGATCCAGACGGCGGGGCTCGCGGGGCTGTCCACCCCGCTGCAGCCGGTGGCGGGGGTGCCGCTGCCGCACGTGCAGCTGACGACCGACCACCCCGCCCTCGCGCTGCTGGGCGCACAGAAGGCGGGGTGGGAGCTCTCGTTCGACAACCCACCGTTCGAGGGGCTCGGCAGCGGCCCCGCCCGCGCGCTCGTCGCCACCGAGTCGGAGTACCGCGCGATGGAGTACGTCGACGCGTTCGACATGGCGGTGCTCGCGGTCGAGGCGGCGACGCTGCCCGACGACCGCGTGACGACGGCGGTGGCCGACGCCGCCGATGTCGCCCCGTCGGCGCTGTTCATGCCCGCGTACGCGACCGCCTCGATCACCGGCAGCGTCGCCGCCGCCGCGCGGGCCCCCGAGCTGGCGCTGTTCCGCCTGTTCGAGCTGGGCTACGACATCACCCAGGTGCTGACGGCGACGGGCACCGCCCCGATCGCCCCCGTCGCCGGCGATGAGCAGACGGCGCTCGCACGCACGAACGATGCGCTCGCATACGGCAGCACGGTGCACCTCACCGTCGCCCGCGACGACCCCGTCCTCGAGGCGGTCGCCTCGCAGGCGACGGCGGCGTACGGCCAGCCGTTCGCGGAGATCTTCGCGTCGGTCGACTGGGACTTCTACGCGCTCGAGCCCGGCCTGTTCGCGCCCGCGGAGGTGACCGTGAGCGTGCTCGGCGGGCCCACCTACCACGTCGGCGGCCGCGATCAGGCGCTCGTCGCCGCCTCGTTCGACGTGGCCTGAGCCTCGTGCTCGCGCAGCCGTCGCAGCCGCTCGGCGATCGGGGGGTGCCCCATCATCACCGCCGCGTACCACGGATGGGGGAAGGGGTTCGCGAGGTTCTCCGCACTCAGCGTCTGCAGCGCCCCCCACAGCGGCTCGGCGCTGCCGGTCAGCCGCACCGCGTCGGCGTCGGCCTCCCACTCGTGCTGCCGCGAGCGCTGGTTCAGCACCGGCGCGAACACCAGCTGCAGCGGCCCCACGTACAGCAGCGCGAGCACGGCGCCGTAGGCGGGCTCGGTGGGCACCGCGAAGGCGGCGTACAGCCACGGCTGGCGGGTCAGCGCCCACACCACCCCCACGACGGCGGCGGTGACGGCCACGCTCGCGGCCAGGCGCCGCCAGATGTGCCCCCGCTGCCAGTGCGCCAGCTCGTGCGCGAGCACCGCCTGCACCTGCGGGAGCTCCATCTGCTGCAGCAGCGTGTCGAACAGCACGACCCGCTTGGTCTCGCCGAACCCCACGAAGTACGCGTTCGCATGTGCGCTGCGGCGTGAGGCGTCCATGATGTACACCTGCTCGCAGGTGACGCCCGCCGCCTCGAGTGTCTCCTCGACGGCCGTGGCGACCGCCTCGTCCGTGACCGGGCTGAAGTCGTTGAACAGCGGGGCGATCACCCGGGGGTACACGACGAGCATCCCCACCGACAGCGCCGTCATCGCCGCGATGACCGCGAGCGGCCACCACGTCGGCAGCAGCACCACCAGCGTCACGAGCGCCCCCGCGACGGCTGCGGTCAGGAGCACGCCGACGCCCAGCGACAGCAGCTGGTCGGTGAGCCACCCCCGGCGGTCCTGCCGGTTGAAGCCGAAGCGCTCCTCGATGCCGAAGGTGACGTGATAGCCCACCGGTGCGTCGAGCAGCTGGCTCGCGACGACCGCGGCGACGGCGAGGCCGACGACCGCGAGTGGGGCGCTGCCGGCGGTCGCATCGAGCCATCGGACCGCCGCACCCAGCGTGCCCGTCGCGAGCACCGCGATGACCGCCGCAGTCGTCAGGAGCGTCGAGACCGCGCCCGCACGCGTCCGCGCGGTGAGATATGAGACGATCGCGGCGGGCTCATCGACCCCCAGCGCATCGCGGATCCACCCCGCATGTGCGGTGACCGCACCGTCGGTGTGGCGGACGTTCATCCACGCGAGCGCGAGGCGCACGGCGGTGCCGCCGGCGAGCAGTGCGATCGCCACCCAGAGCCCCCAGTGCATGTGCGGTCTCGCCGAGCCAGACGCTTCAGGCGTTCGGCGCGGTCTCGATGATGCGCGTGACCGTGCCGACCCCCTTCGACTGCCCCTCGCGGAAGACGAAGCGCTGGCCCGTCTCGACGCAGTACGGGCGGAACTTGAAGCGCACCTCCGTGGTGCCGGTGTCGCCCGGCAGCAGCTGTCCCGCGAGCGGGCTGAACTCGGCGGCCTCGCTGATCGTCTCGAGGTGGACGACGGGCTCGTAGCCCGTCTGGATGCGCGTGGGGTGATTGAGCACCATCACCTCCGCCTCGAAGGTGCGCACCGCCGGTGGGGCGCTGTCGCCGGGGCACAGCACCATCCCCCGCTCGAGTGTGGGCGCCTTCACCCCCTTGAGCGCGATGCCGACGATGCGGCCGGCGGTCGCGCTGTCGACGCGGTGGTAGTGCTGCTCGATCGAGCGCACCTCCACCGGCCGGTAGCGCCCGTCGGCCATCGGCCCGAGCATGAGCGCATCACCCGCGCTGACCTCGCCGGCGGTGATCGTCCCCGACGCGACCGCGCCGACGCCGGTGACCGCGTACGTGCGGTCGATGTACATGCGGAACGGCGCCTCCGTCGCCCCCTGCCGCTTGGGCAGCCGGCGGAACAGCTCATCGAGCACGTCGAGCCCCCTCATCGTGATCGCGCTCGTCGCGACGATCGGCACCACCGTCTCGTCGATCTCGGTGACCGCCGCGTCGACGCCGTAGCGGGCGACCTCCAGCGGGGTGCGACCCACCTGCCGCAGCAGCCCCTCGACGGCGCCGACGACCTCCGCGGTCTGCGCGTCGCTGACCATGTCGGTCTTGGTGACCGCGACGACCGTCGGCAGCTCCATCGCCAGCAGGATGCCCAGGTGCTCGCGGGTCGTCCGCGTGGGCCCATCATCGGCGGCGACGACGAGCAGGCCGTAGTCGAGTCGCTGCCCCACGAGCCCGCGGATCGTCGTGCGCAGCCACGGCTCGTGGCCCACGGTGTCGACGAACGAGACGACGCGGTCCGCAGCACGCACCACCTCCGCGCGCTCGTCCTTGCGGTGGGGGTTGCGCAGGTGGATCGGTCCCCCCGCCCCGTGCCCGTAGACCGCGTACGACAGGTCCGCCGACAGCCCCCGCTCGACCTCATGCGGCTGCACGTCCAGGAACCGCCGGGTCGCGCCCTGCCCATCATCCGGTGCGCCCGTGACGAGCGAGCCGACGAGCGTGGACTTGCCGTGGTCGACGTGGCCGGCGGTGCCGATGACGATGTGCGACTCATCGCGGTGGACCTGCGGCGCCTCGGTGACCTCGGCGATGCCGACGATCCCCGCGGGATCGGTCGTCTCGACCGCCCACGTCTGCACCGTCTGGACCTCCGCGCCCGCCTCATCGGCGAGCACCCGCAGCACGGCGACGGTCTCCTCGAACGCCGCCGCATCGATCCCCGCGAGCCCCCCCGCGTCGGTGACGCCGAGGACGTACTCCGCGCGCCCGTCACCGCTGAGCACGCGGTGGCGCAGCTGGGCGGCCAGCGACTCGAAGCGGCCCGCCCGCAGGTGCACCTCGCGGGTCAGCCGCTCCTTGAACTCGACCGCACCACCGTCGGACTCACCGCGCTCGAGGGCCGCCCGGAGGGCCGCCCGGTCAGCGGACATACCCCAGCTTACCGAACGCGAATCATAGGTCTTCGTATCCGTATGCCAGCGTGTGTCACCCCTCCTCGGAGAGCACCGCATACGCCCGCTGGAGCGCGTCGAAGCGGCCGCGGTCGCCGTCGGGGCGGTCGGGGTGGTGCGTGCGGACCGCCGCGCGGTACGCCGCCCGCACCGTCGCGGGGTCCGCATCGACGGCGACGCCCAGCTCGCGGGCGGCCGCACGCCGCCGCGCCGGTGGCGGGCTGGGCCGCTCGGATGGGCGGTCGCTCCCCGTGCCACCGGGTGCGATGCGCCGTGGCCGCAGCAGCCGCCCGCTGGCGTGCAGGTACATCATCGCCGTCGCGAGCGCGAACGGCAGCGCCAGCGCGACGAGCGCCAGCTGGTACAGCAGCCCCAGCAGCACCAGCACCGTCGTGGTGCCGCCGAAGACCGCCCCCAGCCCCACCGCCGCGGTGCGATGCTCCACACGCTCCCTCCGCCGACGCATGATGTAAGCATCCCGCCGTCGGAGGCGGGCCATGGCGATCGCCCTGGAGACGACGTTCATCGAGAACCGCGCGCTGGTGCAGCCCGACGACACGAACAACCACGACACCGCCCACGGGGGCCACGTGGCGAAGTGGATGGATGAGGTGGGCGCGCTGAGTGCGATGCGCTTCGCGGGCGCCGACGTCGTCACCGCGAGCATGCGCAACATCGACTTCCACGCGCCGATCCCCCGCGGCGATGCGGCGCTGATCCGCGCGTTCGTCGCCGCGGCGGGGCGCACCTCGATGGAGGTGGCGCTGTCGGTGCACCGCGAGGACACCCGCACCGCCGAGACGCAGCTGACGTCCGATGCGATGTTCACCTACGTGGCGCTGGACCCCGATGGGGTGCCGACGGCGGTGCCGGAGCTCGATGCCTCCTCACCCGCGGCCGCCGAGCTGCTGGAGCAGCTGGACCGGTAACCACAAGCCCCGGAGCGCCCATTACTTCGAACATGAGCCTCGAGCAGACCCAGGCGTGTCCCGCCTGCGACAACGACACGTTCTGGCGCACCGCCTCGATGCGGGTGCACCTCGGCGAGAAGGTGAAGTGGCGCTGCACGGCGTGCGAGTACGGCTACATCGCCATCGACGGGGTCTCCACGCTGCCCGCAGACGGGTGACCCACCCCACCGGGACCGTCGTCCTCGCCGTCGACGGCCCCAACATCCTCCGCGATGAGTTCAGCCTGGACCTCGATGAGATCCGCGAGCACGCCCGCAGCTACGGCCGCCTCGCCGTCGCCGCGGTCTACCTCGATGACGGTGCACCCAGCGGGCTGATCCGCGCGGCGGAGGCCCGGGGGTTCCGCGTGGTGACGACCTCCGGCGACGTGGACGTGCGCCTGGCGGTGGATGTGACACACCGCATCGCGACGGCGGGGTGCGACACGCTGATCATCGTCTCGCGCGACACCGACTTCAAGCCCGTCATCGAGCAGGCGAACGCGGCGGGCATCCACACCGTCGCGATCGCCCCGGGCACCCACGGCCGCTCCGATGCGCTGCGGCACGCGGCGGCGGAGGCGATCGTGCTCGACCCCCGGGGTGCGGATGCGCCGCGGTTCGTCGGCTACGACCCATGAGCACCGCACCCGTCCTCGACCACCACTGCCACCTCGACGTCGACCGCGGCATGGGCCTCGACGCCGTCGACCGCTTCGTCGCCGCCGGGGGGACGCACCTGATCATCATCAACAAGCCCAGCTGGCATCTGGGGCCGCTGCCGACGGATGCGGCGGCGTTCGAGGCGGTCTTCGCGCGGACGATCGCCATCGTGGCCGCGGCCGCGGAGCGGCTGCCGGGCACCGCATGGGGCTGTCTGGGGGTCCACCCCGCCTGCATCAGCCGGCTGGTCGACGACGGGGGGCTGTCGGCCGGGGCCGCAGCGGAGCTGATGTGTGCGGGGCTCGACCGCGCGGTCGCACACGTGGGCTCCGACCGCATCATCGGCATCAAGAGCGGCCGACCGCACTACCCCGTCGACGCGGCGGTGTGGGACGCCTCGAACGCGGTGCTGCAGCACGCGCTCTCGCTGGCGGCGGCGGCGGGGTGTGCGATCCAGCTGCACACCGAGGCGGCCGACGCGCTCGATGAGATCGCCGCGGTCGCCCGCTCGGTGGGTCAGCCCCCCGAGCGGGTGGTCAAGCACTTCGCCGGCGGCGACTTCGCCGGTGCGCTCACCCCGAGTGTGATCAGCCGGCGCGACGCGCTCGCCCGCGCCTGCGAGCGGGGGGTGCCGTTCCTCATGGAGACCGACTTCATCGACGACCCCGACCGGCCCGGGGCGGTGCTGGGGCTGCGGACGGTCCCCCGGCGCGTGCGGTGGCTCACCGAGGCGGGCCACACCGACGCGATGCACACCGCCCACGTCGCACTGCCCGCGCGGGTGTACGGGATCGACACCGTCGCCACTCTCAGCTGAGATACTCCGACGGGAAGCTACTTGAGCCCCCACCAGCATCTGCGGGTATGACCGAGGTGGACGAGACGTTCTACACCCCACAGCGGTGGCAGAACTGGCTCGCGCGCGTCGCCGATGCAGAGCTCGACCCCACGGATGAGGCCGCGGCCCGGGTGGTGCTCAACATGCAGGACGACGCGGCGATCGCCGTCGCGAAGATCGTCACGGCGTACGACGAGGGGCGGCTCGATGCGGAGGCGGCGCTCGCGGAGCTGCAGGCGTTCTCCGATGTGGTGCTCGCGCGCCCGGCGTTCGACCCCGAGCGGTTCGACGTGGATGCGGACCGCGAGCTGCTGCTGGAGGGGGTGCAGACCTCGCTCGTGTGCGTGTGTCACGCCGCCGAGCAGTACATGCGTGAGGGCGCGGTCGACGGCGGGTTCACCGCGCTCGTGGGCACCGCCGCCGCGGCCGTGGCGGATGAGGACCTCGATGAGGCGTACGCGGCGGTCGTCGCCGCGGGCACGCGGCTGTTCGTGGGTGACAGCTTCGACCCCACCCCCGCCGCCGACGTTGAGTACGGCCTGCTGATCGAGTGGCTCAACGGGCTCGACAGCCTCGCCAACGCGCTCATGGCGCCCGAGCCGGTCGACGCCGCCTGATTCGTCGATTGTCGTAACGGACATCGACAGTACCATACCCCCACCGCGCCGTCTGTGGGTATGACCGCAGTCGGCATCGACGCGGTGGCGATCTGGACGGGCAAGCTGCGCTTCGACCTGCCCGGCACGTTCGCCCCGCTGAAGGGCGAGGACCCCGAGAAGTACCGCACCGGCATCGGCATCGAGTACTCCTCGCTGCCGGATGTGTACGAGGACATCGTGACGATGGGCGCGAACGCCGCGAAGCTGCTGATGGACCGCGAGGGGCTGCGCCCCCGGGAGATCGGCCGCATCGACGTGGCGACCGAGTCCTCCTTCGACAACTCCAAGCCCGTCTCGACGTACATCGCGGGCTGTCTGGAGTCGGTCTACGGCGAGAGCTTCCACCATGCGAACAAGGGCGAGCGCAAGTTCGCGTGTCTGGCGGGCACGCAGAGCATCGACGATGCGTACAACTGGATCCGTGCGGGGCGCAACCGGGGGAAGGCCGCGCTCGTGATCGCCACCGACACCGCGCTGTACGCCCGCGGCGACCCCGGGGAGGCGACGCAGGGGGCGGGGGCGGTGGCGATGCTGATCACCGAGTCCCCCCGGCTGGTGGCGCTGTCGACCGAGCAGGGCTACGGCAGCGCCGACGAGACGGACTTCCTCAAGCCCAACCAGCAGTTCCCCTCCGTCGACGGCAGGCGCTCGGTGCAGGTGTACCTCGCCCGCATGCGCGAGGCGCTCGAGGACTACGAGTCGGTCGCGGGCGCGACCGACCCCGATGCGTTCCGGTTCGTCCCGTTCCACACCCCCTACCCGGGGATGGTGCGCAAGGCGGCGCTGCTGGGCTACCGCCACATGATCCGCGACACGCCGGTCGAGACGGCGCTGTCCGACGAGCTGGGCATGCAGCCGCTCGTGGCGGACTTCGACGATGCGGCGGCGTACGAGGCGGCGATCCGCACGTACATGGACGGGCTGAAGCAGACCGACCGCTACCAGGCGTGGTTCGCCGAGCGCATCGCGCCGACGGTGGAGCTGTCGGCGGCGGTGGGCAACTGGTACACGGGGTCGGTGCACCTCGCGCGCTTCTCCACGCTGCAGGCGGCGTACGCGGCGGGTGAGGACCTCGCGGGCCAGGACCTGCTCGTGGGGTCCTACGGCTCGGGCTCGCAGGCGGAGATCCACCGCGAGACCGTCGTCGCGGGGTGGGAGTCGGCGCTCGATGGGCTGGACCTGCAGCAGCGGCTGGATGCGCGCTATGACCTCAGCGTCGAGGAGTACGAGCGCATCCACGATGTGCACAACCACGACAAGGAGGTCGACATCGACCCGCTGACGGAGCCGACAGCGGAGTTCGTCTTCGCCGGCTGGGGCCGCATGGGCGAGCGCCGCTACGAGTTCGCCGCCTGATCAGGCCGCCGTCGGCGACATGTTGATGTCGAGCGCCTTGCGGATCACCTGCGTGAACGCCATCGAGCAGAGGAAGTACCACACGATCCACGTCTGGATGGGCCCGATGACGCCGCTGGTCCAGGTGACCTCCCCCGCCAGCGGGACGACCAGCGGGCTCAGCAGCACGTGCGCCTCCGCCTGCGGCCCCACACCGATCGCCCAGTACATCCACAGGAACGCGGGGATCGTGAGGAACATGATCCACACCATCGGGCGGAACTGCTCTTTGAACATGCCCAGCTGGTCGCCCATCTTCTCCATCTGCTCGGCCTGGATCGCCTCGAGCGCCGCATCGTCCTCGTTCTCCTTGGCCTCCTTGCGGCGCGCCTGGATCTCCTTCATCTCCGCCTGGTACGCCCCCATCTTCTCCATGTCCATGAGGTTCGCCTGCAGCAGCGTCGAGTACAGCCCCGTGATGAGCGCCAGCACCATCACCACCGCATAGAACGGCAGCATCGCCTCCAGGGGGCTCATGATCAGGTCCATCGTCCCGCCGATCAGGTCGCGCAGCGGCTTCCAGGAGTAGCCCAAAAAGAGCACGACCGTCACGCCCGCGGCGGCCTTGTCGTAGACGGTCCACTGCGTCCCCTCCGCATCCTCGACGCTGGGTGCGACCTCGACGTCGAGGCCGGCCTCCGTCGCGGCGCGGTCCGCGAGCGCGAAGCCGGTGTCGCCCTCGACGAGCACCTCCTTCTCGATCAGCCGCCCCCAGTGCCCCGAGGTGATCTCGCCCTTCACGTCGCGCCACTGGACGTCCGCGCCGTCGGCGGTCGCGGCGATCACCGTCTCGATCGCCTCGGCGATCGCGGGGTCGCTGCGGATCAGCCCCTCGACCTTCTGTGCGATGCGTGCCATGGCTCCGATGCGGCACCCCAGCGTAAGAGCGTTATCGCTCAGGCGAGCAGCCGCTCGATCGCCGCGAACACGGTGTCGGGGTCGGCCTCGCCGTCGACGCGCTCGAGCAGGTCGCGCTCCTCGTAGAAGTCGATCAGCGGGGCGGTCTCCTCGCGGTACACCCGCAGCCGCTCGCGGACGACCCCGGGGCGGTCGTCGTCGCGCTGGCGCAGCTTGCCCCCACAGGCGTCACACCGACCCTGCTGGGCGGGCGGGTCGAAGTCGACGTGGAACGTCGCACCGCAGTCCGCACACACCCGCCGGCCGGTGAGCCGCCGCAGCAGCTCCTCGGTGCCCACGTCGAGGTAGACCACGAGCTCGAGCGTCGCGATCGTCTCCAGATGCGCCGCCTGGGAGGCGTTGCGGGGGTACCCATCGAGCACGTAGCCCTCGGCGCCGGCGATCGCGGTCTCGACGATACGGTTGACCACCGCATCGGGCACGAGCTCGCCGGCGTCCATGTACCCCCGGGGGGTGTCGTACGGCCCGTCGACGTCGCTGATGTCGAGGTCCTTGTTGGCCCGCAGTGCGTCGCCCGTCGTGATGTGGTCGATGTCGTACGCGGCGGCCAGCCGGGCCGCCTGCGTCCCCTTGCCGGCGCCGGGTGCACCCACGAGTAACAGCTCCATGCACTGCAAGTGACGGCCCCCCTGACATAATCCTGAAGATTGCCGGCGGTCGAAGCGGTGAAATACCGCCCGCGCACACGCTCGCACACGCCGGGACCACCGGCAGCTTCTCATGCCAGACGACTCGCAGGACCTCGCGAAGGACCTCGGGTTGCTCGCCGCGCTCACGATCGGGATCGGGACGATGATCGGCGCGGGCATCTTCGTGCTGCCGGGGCCGGCGGTCGCCCGTGCGGGGCCGGCGACGGTGCTCGGGTTCGCCCTCGCGGGGGCGATCGCGCTGCTGACGGCGCTGTCGGTCGCCGAGCTGGGCACGGCCATGCCGAAGGCGGGCGGCGCCTTCCACTACATCAACCAGGCGCTGGGGCCGTTCTTCGGGTCGATCGCGGGGTGGGGCAACTGGCTGGGGCTCGCGTTCGCCTCGGCGTTCTACATGGTGGGCTTCGCCGAGTACATCGGGACGGTGCTGCCCGTCGGCGGCCTCACCGTCGCGGGGCTGGGGCTCTCGGGCGTGCAGCTCGTCGCCGTCGTCGGCAGCCTGCTGTTCGTCGCCGTCAACTACATCGGCGCGCGGGAGACGGGGCTCGTGCAGGTGGCGATCGTGCTGACGCTCGTGGCGATCCTCGTCGTCTTCGCGGTGGTCGGCCTCGCGCGCAGTGCGCCCGCGGCGGTGCTGGGGGTCCTCGGCGAGGCGCCGCGGATGGATGCGGTGCTGCCGGTGACGGGCTTCATCTTCGTCTCCTACCTGGGGTTCGTGCAGATCACCTCCGTGGGCGAGGAGATCCGCGACCCCGGGCGCAACCTCCCCATCGCGGTGATCGGCTCGGTGCTGTTCGTCACGCTCGTGTACACCGTCGCGCTGGTGACGCTGCTCGTCAGCGCCGACGTCGGGGTGATCGCCGACAACACCACCGCGGTGATCGACGTCGCGCGGCTGCTCATGGGCCCGGCGGGGGCGGTGCTGCTGCTCGTCGGTGGGCTGCTCGCGACCGCCTCGAGCGCGAACGCGTCGATCCTCGCCTCCTCGCGGATCAACTTCGCGATGGGCCGCGACGGCATCATCAGCCCCCGGCTGAACGAGATCCACGCGCGGTACCGCACGCCGTACCGCTCGATCGGCGTCACGGGGCTGCTGATCGTCGGCTTCGTGCTGCTGGCGGACGTCGAGACGCTGGCGGCCGCGGGCAGCGTGCTGCACCTGATCGTCTACGGGCTGGTGAACCTCGCGGTGATCGTCATGCGCACCGCACCCGTCGAGTACGCCCCGACGTTCCGCGTGCCGGGGTACCCCGTCGTGCCCGCGGTGGGGGCGGTGAGCTCGCTCGCGCTGATCGGCTACTTCGGTGCGCCGATCCTCGCGCTGGCGGCGGGCATCACCGGCTTCGCGATGCTGTGGTACCTCGTGTACGCCCGCACCCGCAGCCGCAGCACCGGCGCCCTCGCGGGGATGCTCGCGGCGGGGGCGCTGCCGCTGTCTGCGGGGGTCCGCCGGCGCTTCCGCACCGGGGGCGCCGCCGCGGCGTACCGCGTGGTGGTGCCGATCCGCAACCCCGAGACCGCCCGTGCGCTCGTGCGGGTGGGCGCGCTGGTCGCCGCGGCGCACGACGGCACCGTCCTGCCGGTGCGGATCCACCGGGTGCCCGACCAGACGCCGCTGGAGTCCGCCCGCGCACAGCACGAGCCCACCCTGGACGAGCAGCTGTTCGCGACGGCAGAGGAGGCGGCGGAGGCGACGGAGGTGCCCGTCGAGGCGCACACCCTGTTCACCCACAAGGGGTTCGAGGCGGTGTACGACGCCGCCGAGCAGTACGGTGCGGACCTCACCGTGATCGGCCGGGGCCCCGATGCGCACGGCTCGAGCGGGCGGGCGGGCTCGACGCTGCGGGAGCTGCGCGGTGCGGTGCCGTCGGACTTCCTCACGGTGCTGCCGCGGGGGCTCGACGTCGCGCGCGTGGTGCTGCCGACGGCGGGTGGTGCGGACTCCACACTCGCCGCAGAGGTCGCGCGTGCGCTGCGCGATGCGCTGGGCGCGGAGGTGGTCTGCGTGCACGTGCGCGACGATGCGACCGCGGGGATGACGTTCCTGCAGCGGTGGGCCGCCACACACGGGCTTGCGGATGCGACGCTGCGGGTCGACAGCGGCGAGCCCGCGGCGGTCGTCCGCAGCCACCTCGGGCCGCAGACGCTGCTGCTGCTGGGTGCGACGAGCGAGGGGGTGCTGCCGCGGCTGGTGGGCGAGGGCTCGCTCGTCGACGCGATCGGCCCCCTCGAGACGACCCTCATCATCGCCGAGCGGGCGCGCCGCCGCAGCTGGCGCGAGCGCCTCCTGGGCCGATGAGCGGCCCCGTCACCCCCGGCGCGGTCGGGCTGGATGCGACGTGCGCGCCGGTGGCGACACCGGTCGGCGACCTCCAGGTGGTGCGTGCGGGGGCGGGGCCGCCGGTGGTGCTGCTGCATGGGTTCCCCGAGGGGTGGTACGGGTGGCGTCGCGTGCTCGCCCCGCTCGTGGCGGCGGGGCTGCAGGTGCACGCGGTCGAGCAGCGCGGCTACCCCCTCAGCGCGAAGCCCAGCGCGGTCGCCGCGTACCACCTCGACCGCCTCGTCGCCGACGTCCGCCGCGTGGTCGCCGCGGCCGACGCGGGGCCGGTGCATCTGGTGGGCCACGACTGGGGTGGCGTCGTCGCGTGGGCGACCGCGGCGGCCCATCCGGAGCTCTGCGCGTCGCTGACGGTGCTGAACGCCCCGCACCCGCGGGCGTTCCGCCGCCAGCTCCGGCGCTCGCCCACCCAGTGGGCGCGCAGCTGGTACATGGGGGCGTTCCAGCTGCCGTGGTTGCCCGAGCGCGTCGCCGCGGCCGACGGCTACCGCCGGCTGGCCGCCCGCCTCGCCGCCGACGCCCGACCGGGGGCGTTCACCGCCGAGGCGCTGCGGTGGTACCGCCGCGGGTGGGCGCACGAGGGGGCGCTGGGGTCGATGATCGACTGGTACCGCGCGGCGGGGCGGTCCCGCCCACGGCTCACAGACCCACAGATCGCGGTGCCCACACTGGTGCTGTGGGGCCGCGAGGACCGCTACCTCGACGTGGGGCTCGCCAGGGCGAGCGCGGCGTCCTGCGACGACGCGACGGTGCGGCTGCTCGATGCCACGCACTGGGTGGTCCACGAGCGGCCCTCGGCGATCGCCCGCTCACTCGAGCAGCACATCGCCGCGGTCGACTGAGCCCAGCTCGCGCGCCATCGCGATCTCGAACCACGGGCACAGCCGCAGCTGGCGGTACCACCGCGGATGCGCGAACAGGTGCTCGTAGTCGACCCACAGCAGCCCCGCGATCTCCGCCTCGTCGGGCGCGAGCGTCGCGTCGGTCAGCCGCACCTGCAGCACCGCACACACCTCCCACTCGACGCCTGCGTCGAGGTAGAAGCGGCGGTACTCGAAGCGGTCGGTGAGCTCGATCGCGTCGTACTGGTCGGGGGTGATCCCGAGCTCCACCTCCAGGCGGATCGCCGTCGCCGCCTCCTGGGTCTGCCCCTCGCGGGGGTGCGATGCGACGGTGCCGTCCCAGTGGGTGTCCCACAGCCGCTTCTGCGGGGCGCGCTGGGCGAGCAGCAGCCGCCCCTGCGGGTCGAAGACGAGGCAGGTGAACGCGCGGTGGCGGATGCCGCTGCCGGTGTGTGCCTCGAGGCGGTTGACCAGCTCGATCGGCTCGTCGTCGGGGGTGACGGCGATCACCTCCTGGGCGGCGTTGGGGTGTGCGTCGTCGGGCCCGCTCGTGTCCATGCCCCGACAGGGGTGGGGGTGACAAAACCAGCTTCGGTGTGGCCTACGCGCCGCCGAGCTGCTCGTCGAGGATGAGGCGCGTGTGGGTGTCGCGCACCTCTGTGCGGTCGCGCACCCGGGTGATGAGCGCGTTGAGCGCGGTGGTGTCGGCCGCATCGACGATCAGCACGACGTCGTCGTTGCCCGAGACCTGCCAGACGTAGTCCACCTCCGGCCACGTCGCGAACACGTCCGTCACCGCCGCGGTGTCGACGTCGACGCGCACGCGCACGGCCACCATCGCCTTGATGTTGCCCCGACGGGTGGTGACGGTGAAGCGCTCGATGACGCCGTCGGCGAGCAGCTGCTCGACGCGGTTGCGCACCGTCCCCTCGGAGGTGCCCACCGCCGCGGCGATCTCGGTGTACGGCCGGCGTCCGTCGTGCCGCAGGTGCTCGAGGATCTCGCGGTCCAGCGCGTCCATGGTCCCCGCAGGGGTGGGGGTGCCATAGCGGTTGCGAATATCGCAACAATCCTTCGAACTCGACAGTATTTTGCCTGCTGCCCCCATCGAATCGTATCGATGGACGCGTATCTGGCGCTGGAGACGGGCGAGGTGATCGTCGGCCGCGGGCGGGCGTCGGGGACGGCCACCGGCGAGGTGGTGTTCACGACGGCGTACACGGGGTACGAGGAGAGCCTGACCGACCCGTCGTACGCCGAGCAGATCCTCACGTTCGCGTACCCGCTGATCGGCAACTACGGCGTGCGCGCGGACCGCTTCGAGTCCACGCAGATCCAGCCGACGGCGGCGGTGGCCAACGAGTTCACCGCCGAGGTCGTCACCTGGTTCGACGAGCAGGGCGTGCCCGCGATGGACCACCTCGACACGCGCGCGCTCGTGACGACGATCCGCGATGAGGGGGCGATGCGCGCGGCGATGGTCGTCGGCGACGACGTGACCGCCGCGGATGCAACCGCCGCCCTCGAGACGTGCGTCCCCATGAGCGCGCACACCGACATCGGCGCGCAGGTGACGACGCCCACGGCGGAGACCGTCGGCGACGGCGACATCGACGTCGCGCTCATCGACTGCGGGGCGAAGGGGTCGATCGTGGACGCGCTCGTCGCCCGCGGCGCGACGGTGCACCGGCTGCCGTACGACACGGACGCGGCGACGGTCGCCGACCTCGACCCCGACGTGCTGTTCATCTCCAACGGCCCGGGCGACCCCCGCACGTTCACCGCGGCGGAGGCGCTCGTCGGGGCGTACGCGGGTGAGACGCCCATCGCGGGCATCTGCCTCGGCCAGCAGATCGTCGCGAACGCCCTCGGCGGCACCACCGCCAAGATGACCTTCGGCCACCGCGGCGTCAACCAGCCCGTGCTCGATCTGGCGACGGACACGGTGATCATGACGACGCAGAACCACGGCTACACCGTGGACGAGCCCGGCGACACGCTGGCGGTCACGCAGGTGAACGTGAACGACGAGACCGCCGAGGGGCTCGCGAACGACGAGCTGCAGATCCTCACCCGGCAGTACCACCCCGAGGCGCACCCGGGGCCGAACGACTCACTCGGCTTCTTCGATGCGGTGCTGGCGATGGCGCGGTAGCTCCCGCAGCGTGACCGACCGCGGCCGGTTCTCCCCGCGCAGGTCCGCCTGCATCGCCGCGGCGGGGTCGTCGGTGTTCGCGAGCGCCCACATGAGCTTCACCTTCGCGACCGCCGGCAGCGTCTCGCCCGCCTCGACGACGCCCGCGGCGAGCAGGTCGCGGCCGTTGGCGTACACGCGGTCGCAGACGCGCCCGCCGAGACACTGCGAGGTCATCGCGACGACGGTGCCCGCCTCGACCAGCGCGCCGACCGCGTCGATCAGCTCCGCGTGCACGTGCCCCAGGCCCGTCCCCGCGATGACGAGCCCGGCGGGGGCGCGCTCGCGCAGCCGCTCGCCCAGGGCGGCGACGTCCCCGCCGGGCGAGAAGTACAGCAGCTCCACGTCGGTCTCGAGCGCCGGGGCGACGGTGAGGTCCCCGTCGCCACGTGCGGGCACCGCCGCATCCAGGGTGACCGCACCGTCGGGGTAGCTGACGCTGCCCACCGGCGGGCCGTCGACGGTCGCGAACGCGTCGCGCCGGGAGGTGTGGTTCTTGCGCACCCGCGTGCCCGCATGCACCGCACACACGTCGTCGGAGGGGCCCGCGTGCATGCAGACGAACACGCCCGCCGCATCCGCGGTCGCGAGCCGCACCGCCGAGAGGGCGTTCATCACGTTGTCCGACGAGGGCCGGTCCGCCGAGCGCTGTGCGCCCGTGAGCACGACGGGCACGGGTGTTGCGAGCATGAACGCCAGCGCGGCGGCGGTGTACTGCATCGTGTCGGTGCCGTGCATCACGACGACGCCGTCGGCGCCCGCGTCGACCTCCGCGGCGACGACGCGCGCGAGCTCCTGCCAGATCTCGGCGGTCATGTTCTCCGAGAGGATGTTGGCGACGACGCGCCCGCGGTAGTTCGCGAGCTCGGCGAGGGCGGGGATCGCCCGCAGCACGTCCTCCGCATCGAAGCGCGCGGAGACCGCCCCGGTGCGGTAGTCCACCGTCGAGGCGATCGTCCCGCCCGTCGAGACGAGCGCGACCGTCGGCAGGTCGGGGTCGGTCGCCGCCTCCGAGGCCTCCGGCACCTGCGTGTCGGCATCGACGCGCTCGGCGCCCGCCTCGAGGACGGTCACCGCCGCCGCGTCGGGGTCGACCCCCACGTTGTAGCCGCTGTCGAGCTTGATGATCAGCGCATCCGTCGCCTCCGCCGGCAGGAGGACCCCCTCGACGTCGAGGTCGTCGCGGACGCAGTGGACGCGGTCACCGGGCTGCATGTGCGCACTGTCCCGCCGGGGGGCTTGAACCCCACGCGTCACAAGCCATACGTCGGCGCGGCGCCTCCGGTCGGTATGAGACGCAGACGGCTGCGCGGTCCGCTGGGCACGCTCACCGCGGTCGCCACCGGCGGGACCGTCGGCAGCATGGTGCCGATCATCGGCATCGTCGGGACGCTCGCGGGCATCGCCGCGGGCGCGGCGCTCGTCGGCGCGGTCGCCGGTGGCCGCCGCTACGTGGGCGTGGGGCTCGCCGGGGCGGTGACGATGGTCGCGCTCGTGGGGCTGTCGACGCTCACGAGCCTGCTCGCGCCCGTCGCGATCGGCCTCATCACCCAGGTGGGCCCCGCCGTCGGCGTGGGCGCGGGCGTCACCGGGGCGGTCGCGGGGCTCGTCGGGCACTACGTGGGGCGTGACGTCCGCGCGGGGCTCACCCGCCCCGTGTGATCACGCGAGCGTCCAGCCGTCGGCGGTGCGGCGGATGATGCCCTCCTCGGCGAGCTCCGCGACCGCGGCGGCGGCGGTCGCCTCGGGCACCCGCAGCTCCATCGCCACCGTCTCGATGGGGTACGCGCCACGCGCGAGCAGGCTGAGCAGGTCGGCGCTGAAGCGCTCGGTGCCCGTCCCGTCGACGGCCGCGTCGATCGCCTCGACCGTCTCGATGAGCCGCCCCTGCACCCACCGCTGTGCGAGCGACAGCTCCTGCTCGAGCTGCTGCAGCCGGCGGTAGCGCCGTGCGGCCGCCGCGAGCCCCCCGTCCCCGCCGCGGGGGACGTCCAGCCGCACGTGATCGCAGCAGGTGTTGAAATCCAGCGAGCGCGAGGCGGGGTACGCCGACTTCGCGCCGTAGCCGTACTGCGAGACGGTCACCTCCAGCCGGAGGTTGCGGGCGATGTGGAAGTACTTGCGCCGCGAGCTGTCGGTGCGCGACTCGATGAGCCCCGCCGCCTCCAGCCGGCGGAGGTGGTCGATGACGGCCTTCGGCGACACCTCCAGGTACTCGCTGATCTCGGTGACGTAGCACGGCTTCTGCGCGAGCAGCTGGAGGATGCGTCTGCGGTTCTCGTTGCCGAGGATGTCCAGCAGCGCGGCCGCCTCCATAACCTCGGGTGAACGCTGCTCGTATTAGACGCTTGTGGCATCGGCGGCCGGCAGCCACCACCACGCCACCGCGAGCGCGAGCGCCGAGCTCGCGAGGCTCATCCCGATGAGCGCCGGCGTCGGCGCGTACGGCAGCGGCGGGGCGAGCCCGAGCCCGTAGTCCACCAGGTCATGCACGAGCAGCGCCCCCGCGGCGACGGCGAGGGTGCCCCGGCGCCGCGCGCCCACGCTCGCGGTCAGCGCCGCGTGCGCGAGGAACAGCACGTGCGTCGCGAGGATCCCCCAGAACGCCCACAGCACCGCCTCGGCGCCGAGGTACGCCCGCCAGCCGATCGCGAGCGCGCCGACGGTCCACACCCCCATGCGCACGAGCCAGACGACCGCGAGCGTCGACAGCAGCGCCGCCGGCCACGACGGCCGCACCGTCGGGCCGCG